>Ga0316207_10000063_pt1 | contig 235715 bp, 248 predicted proteins | sample 6weekpyrite_MG_FD_204943 | JGI IMG/M metagenome (GOLD analysis project Ga0316207, IMG submission 204943) | Microbial mat bacterial communities from mineral coupon in-situ incubated in ocean water Damariscotta River, Maine, United States -... | ecosystem: Environmental > Aquatic > Marine >...
TAGCATATTCACAAGCAATTGTTACTAGTAGTAAGGTTTATTTGTTGGGCGGACTTAGTAATGGAGCTTATACAAATACAGTATATAGCGCGCCAATTGAAGTAAATGGTAGTATTGGCTCATGGTCAACTGAAACTAGTTTGCCTAGTGCGCTTGATGTTCATCAAGCAGTAGTAACAAAAAATAGAGTTTATCTACTAGGTGGATATAATGGTTCAGCATATACAAATGTAGTTTATAGTGCGCCAATTGATATAAATGGGACAATTGGTACATGGGCAACTGAAACTAGTTTACCAGGAGTAGTTGCTTATTCTCAAGCAGTAGTAACAAAAAATAAAGTTTATCTTTTAGGTGGATATAATGGTACGGCGCATACAAATGTAGTTTATAGCGCACCAATTGATATAAATGGAACAATTGGTACATGGTCAACTGGTACAAGTTTACCATGGGTATTTGCTTATTCTCAAGCAGTAGTAACAAAAAATAAAGTTTATCTTTTAGGTGGATATAATGGTACGGCGCATACAAATGTAGTTTATAGCGCACCAATTGATATAAATGGAACAATTGGTACATGGTCAACTGGTACAAGTTTACCATCAACACTTGGTCATTCACAAGCTGTTGTAACTAAGAGTAAAGTTTATTTATTTGGTGGAAATACTGTTGCTGGCTATACAAACACAATCTACTCAGCACCATTTGCTGATGGCTGGGAGATAACTGGTAATAGTTATTAATTAATTTAGAGATAGCTTTTTTGCTATCTCTAAAAATGGGAGCGTTTAAAATTCCGTGTCAGCTAAAATTTGTAACATAAGGCTACACCTTTAGGTATTTATCCAGCGTCCCTTCAAAGAATATTGCCAATTTAGAAATAGTTAGTGACCAATTTCTCACTGGCATAGTCCATTTTTTATGTCTAAATCAAGTGCTTTTTGAGAAATATCTATGGCAAGTAGATTGTAACCAGCATTGTAAAGAGCATAAGCATCATCACCTAAACCACAGCCTATAATTAGTGCTTTTCTTGTATGCACTTCTTTATTATTATCTAAATAAGTTTTAAACAATGGATTTACTTTTTGTATAGCCCATGGAATGTTTTCGTGACTGTTTTCATACTTGTTGTACAGTTCGTTAAACCATTTGCTTGCTCTATTGTGTTCTTGAATTTAATTCTCTTTTTTTGTTAGGTATGGTTTCATAGCAGCAGTCGTGTATTTTATGACATTTTGAGTTGAATTAGCGTTTAATTCTTGCCCTATTGTGTGTAAAAATGAGCTGTAAAATTGCCAAGATATAGATATGGAATCTACAAGGAAGTCTATATCATCTTCATCTGTAATAGTAAGTTCTTTGCTTATTATAAGGTTATTCATAACTTGTCTTATGCGTCTACGATGTGCGATGTTATCTTTTATGTATAGCTCTTCTAGTTCAGGATCTCGTGTAAAAAGTGAAAGCATCTCTTTAAAGAAAAATCGGTATTTCCACTGTATTTCTATAAGTAGTTTCTCATGTTCGTGCAAAGATGCGATACATTTTGGAAGTTCATCTATAGAGAGTATCGCCTCTTTACGCATCTTTATATATAGTAAACGTACTATTTCTTCTCGGTTTTTATAATGATAATGCAGATTACCTGGACTAATTCCCATAGCTTTTGCTATGTGGTTTGTAGTAGAAGATTGTGTACCTGTTTTATTAAAAAGTTCACGTGCTATTTCTAAAATTGCTTCTTTTCTTAACATGTTTATTCCATTTTATCTAAATTATAGTGTAACTACTCTATAAAGTCAATATATTTATTATTTAATATAACAGTATTATTAGCCCTAAAAGCATGATTAGAGCAATTACTCTTGACATTATTCTTTAATTTTCATACAATTCTAGGGTAATTACACTATTTTTATAAGTGTATACAAAAATAAAAGGAAAGAGAAAATGAAATTAGTTCAAAGTTTAGTGTTTAGCATGGTGTTAGGTTTAAGTTTTTTAAATGCAGCAAATTATAACGTTGATGTAAGTCATTCAGATATAGGCTTTAAAGTAAAACATATGATGATTAGTAACGTTAAAGGAAGCTTCGAAAAGTTTGATGGTAGCTTTAGCATTGATGAAAAAACAAAACATTTTTCTGCTATAGATGGCACAGTAGAGGTTGCTAGTTTAACAACAATGGAAGTTAAAAGAGATATACATCTTAAAAGCGCAGATTTTTTTAATGTAGTTAAATATCCACAAATGAAGTTAAAACTTCTTAGGCATAGTGGAGAGAAAGCAACTTTCGAACTTACTATAAAAGATGTTACAAAAGTGGTGACTTTTGATGTTAAAGAGATTAGTGGTACTATAAAAGATCCATGGGGAAATATAAGATTAGCGTTTGAACTTCATGGAAAAATTAATCGTAAAGATTTTAACATTAACTTTAATAAAGTACTAGAAGCTGGTGCTTTACTTGTTGGAGACATAGTAAAATTTGACATACTTGTAGAGGGGATTCAAACTAAATAGAAAATAAAAATAAAAGGATATTAAATGTCAACCTCAGTAAAAGTTAATTTAGAAGTAGGAAAAAATTATTATCACTGTAGTTGTGGAAAAAGTGCAGATGGTGTGTTATGCGATGGAAGTCATTCAGGAACTGATAAAATGCCATTAGAATTTAAAGTAGAAGAGAGCAAAGATTACTATCTTTGTTCATGCTCAAAAAGTGATAATAAGCCATTTTGTGATGGAAATCACACAAAGTAGGTTTAGATATGTAAATATTTTGACAAAGTGACAGGCTATTTTAAATATCCTGTCAAAAGAGGTTTACTCTCTTTTTGCATGTCCATGCCCTGTTTCTTTACCTAAACAGTCTTTTCCAGTAAATATCCATTTTATTTTATCACCATTAATTGTGTAATCATTAGAGTATTGTCCTGGACAACTTTTTGTTGTATTTACCCAATCTATATGGAAAGTATTGTTTCCTGTCATAGATCCCTTTCCTTTGCCTGCAACGCCAGTAGATGCTAAATATATTCCAGTGATATTTTGTCCAACTTGAGAAAGATTTAGTTTGACTTTTGAAGGGCCTTCTACTTGACTGGCATAGTTTAGACCAACCCACTTACCAGAAACATTAACTTGATTGCTAGCATTAGCATAAGCACCTAGTGTGATAAACACAAACAACAATGAAAGTATTTTTTTCAAACCTATATCCTTTGAGGAGTTATTTTAGACTCAGGCAGAATATTATAGAAAATATACTTAAATATAAGTTATATATAAAATATTTTTATTATTTTTATTTTATCAGTTTAGCTAATTTTACAAGATGTATATAGATAATTTTTTAGAAATTAATTATATTAAAAGCAAATTTATAAGAAAATATATCATAATTATTTATGTTTATAACTTAATATTAGACTATTAGATTTCTTATAAATTAAAAAGTTGTACTTAGATGATTAATTAATCTGAGATTTTGATTTTTAATGAATTTGGAAAAAGATACAATATCATGATTTTTTAAATAAGATTTTATTTGAATAAAAGCTCTTCTAGGCATTTAAAACAGCTATTTAAGGAAAATATAAGTACTATAATATTTATTTAATAATTTGTAGTAAATAGGGAATGATGAATGCGGGTTACTTATGATGAACATTTTGCAGTAGAAAATTTACTTACGCAGTATAAATTAGCAGTTGATGAAAGTAGTATTTTTTCTAAAACTGATGCTAATGGTATTATTACTTATGTTAATGATGAGTTCTGCCGTTTATCTAAATATTCGCCTGATGAGTTGATTGGCAAAACACATAAAATAATTCGTCATCCAGATATGCCATCAGCCTTGTTTGAAGATATGTGGGGAACTCTTGTTAGAAAAGAAATTTGGAAAGGTGTTATGAAAAATAGAGCAAAAGATGGAAGCTCTTACTACGTTAGTGTTACTATAATTCCAATTTTAGATAAAAACAAAGAGATTAAAGAGTACCTAGGTATTCGTCATGATATTACTGATGTATACGTAAAAGAGCATATTATTGAGCAGACTAAGCTTGATGATATTACCAATTTACGTAGCAGAACAGCTTTTATGCAAGATATAAAAGATGGAAAAAGAAAATCAATTGTCCTCCTTGATATTGCATCATTTCACCATTTTAATGATTTTTATGGTCATGAAACAGGTGATGAATTATTAAGAGAAATTGGTAAAGAGTTATTATCTTTTTCTACAGAATTAGAGTCTACTTTCTCCTGTTACCGTCTTCCTATTGATATTTTTGTAATGATGTTTAGAGATGAATTTGCTGAAGATGAGATAGAAAAGTTTGTACTTAGTTTTTTAGAGAAGTTTAAAACGTGGCCAAAAGCTATTGGTAATACGCAGATTTATACACAAGCAATTGCCGGTATGGCAACAGGTTCAGATGCAAATGTATATCAGTATGCAGATATTGCTTTGCAATACGCTAAAAAGAATAAAAAACTTTTTCAACTTTTTCATAATGAACTTAATATGAAAAAGCAGATAGAAAAAAACTTTTATATCAGTAGATTACTAAACAATGCTATCTTTAAAAGTGATATTCCAGTACATTATCAGCCAATTATAAACAATGAGACGTTAAAGTGCGAAAAATTTGAGGCACTAGTTCGCATAAAAGATGAGAATGGTGAAATTTTATCTCCAGGACTTTTTTTAGATATTGCTAAACAGATAGGTGTTTATACCTCTATGACTCGTTCTGTCATGCAAACTACTTTAAATATTATAGATCGTTTGCCTAAATGTGAAATATCTTTTAATATTAGTTATGAGGATATTATTGAACCTATTACATCGGTCTTTCTTTCTGAACTATTTAGCAATAGAAAAGTTGCAGAGCGTATAGTATTAGAGATAACTGAAACAGAAGAGCTAAAAGAGCTTGATATGGTAAAAGCATTTCTTACAAATATGAAGAGATTAGGGTGTAAAATTGCTATTGATGATTTTGGAACTGGTTACTCTAACTTTAAATATTTGATGGATTTAAAAGCTGATTATCTTAAAATTGATGGTAGCTTAATTTCTAGATTACCAACAGATCAATCATCTCTTGAAATAGTAAGAGCAATAATATCGTTTACTAAAAAGATGGGCATAAAGACAATTGCCGAATTTGTTAGTTCAAAAGAGATTTTCGATATAGTAAAATCATTAGGTATTGATTACTCACAAGGGTTTTATTTTTCACTACCATTAGATACAGAAGATGCCTTTGGTGTATCGTAAAATAGTATTAATTGATTTAGATGACACCTGCTATTAATATTTTAAAAAAAGCTAAAGTTGACTATAAAGTACATGAATATACTCATGATTCACAGAATTTATCTTATGGTTTAGAAGCAGTAGAAAAAATGGGTGTGCAAGAGAGTAGAGTATTTAAGACACTTGTAGTAAGTGTTGAGAGTAATCTATTTGTTGTAGCGGTTATTCCTGTATCATCAATGTTAAGTATGAAACTTATTGCAAAGGGCGTCGGTGTAAAGAGGGCTAGTATGGCAGATGCTTTGGCTGTAGAGCGCTCTACAGGTTATGTTTTAGGTGGTGTAAGTCCGCTTGGTCAAAAGAAAAAACTTAAAACTATAATAGACAGTTGTGCTGAAAATTTTTCAACAATTTACATAAGTGCTGGACGTAGAGGCCTAGAGATTGAATTAAATCCAAATGATTTGAAAAATTTAACAGGTGGTAAGTTTATGGATATATCTCAATAAATTTAAAATAGAGTTATATTCTCAACCATTTCATACTCTTTATCTCTAAAAACAAAAGCATCTAATTGCCATGCTGAGGTGATACTATTTTTTAAAATGTAGTAGTCTATTGTTTTAAGTAAACGTCTGATTTTTGTTGGTGTAATATTTTCAAGTGGTTCATAACTAATTGAACTTTTTACTTCGATAAAATGCGTGATACCATCTTTTTGAGCAATTATGTCTAGTTCTCCAAATCTGCTATAAAAATTCCTACTCTTTATTGTAAAGCCTAAAGATTGTAAAATAGTTACAGCTTTTTCTTCTGCAATATTACCTTTAGCCCTGCTCATCTACATAAACTTTAACTGATTTAAATCTAGCAGTTTTTATAAGCTCATCATGCTCATCACCAAAGAGGAAGTTTATCTTACTTTTTGCAAAGTGAAATGTACTAAATAGTGTTCCTTTTTCTATTTTTTTACTTGCTTTAAATTTTAGTGGGGCGCTTTGTCCATATTCACTTTTTAAAATTAGATGAGTTGATGTGAATTTTTTAGCATCTTCTTCATTTACGAGTAAAATATCTTCACTGTATCTTTTATTAAGTTTTTCAACTCTTTTAGTCTGTGCTGAGTTATTGTACTGAGAAATTACTCGTCCAGTTGTTAGATAGAATCCATCATATTTACCAGCATCTAGTAACTCTTTAATTTGACCACGAAGTTTGTAACTGTTATAAGAAAAACGCCCTAATCCATCTTTTGTTCTAAAGTCTTCTTTATGAAGAATTGGAGTACTTTCTTCTTTAATTGGCCACTGCATGCCAGAAAGCCTATTTTTTTCTAATTTTTCATAACTAGCACCACTGAATCTATTTGGTGCGTCATGTCTTACATCTTCCCACACATCTTTTGATGTCTCAAAGTATAACTCACCTCCAAGACGGTTACCAATTTCGCATAAAACTTGCCAATCATCAGGAAGAGGGGAATCAACTAGTGGTTGAGAAAGATGTAGACGTCTTTCTGCATTTATATAGATACCAGTCTTCTCATAGGCACTCTTTACGCCAAATATTATATCTGCATAATCAGTAATCTCATTTTCCATAATCTCATTTACAATAATGAGTTCTAAGTTATCGAGTGCGCGTTGCATTTTTTCTTGATTTGGATGTATGTGAGCTAAATCTTCTCCCATGTTATAAAGTGCCTTGATATTACCTTGTAGCATTTCATCAACTAAATCTGGTGTCATTAGTCCCACTTTTTTTGGTGGCTGATAATCTGGATTATAGTAAGGTAGCATTCCCATGTCACATGTACCTTGTACATTATTTTGACCACGAAGAGGCATAAGAGCTGCTCCACTTTTGCCAATGTTTCCAGTAAGTAGTGCTAAGTGTGTTATTGCCATTACAGCGTAACTTCCATCTAAATGTTCAGTAATTCCAAGACCCCAGAAAAACATAGATTTTTTTGTAGCATAAGTACGAGCTGCAAGGCGTATATTTTTGTTTAAATGCTCGTACCCTTTTATCTGTTTAAAGAAATCTGGATCTGCATATTTGTCATTTAAAATTGATAGTTTAAACTCTTCAAAGCCAACTGTACGCTCTTCTAAAAACTTTTTGTTATAAAGACCCTCTTCTAAAATAACCCATGCCATCATGTTAAGAACCATTAGATTAGCTTCAAACGGAATACTAAGGTGAAGTTTTGCATGTTTACTAAGTGGGATTTCTCTTACATCAATAGTAATGATTGGAATACCTTTCTTTGCAACTTTAAGCATTCTATCTGAAACTATTGGGTGGGCTTCTGTTGTGTTACTTCCCATTACAATGATACATTCAGTCTCAAAAATATCATCAAATGGATTTGTAGCGGCTCCCTCACCAATTGTTTTACGCATTCCTTTAAGACTTGGAGAGTGACAAACACGAGCGCAATTATCTACATGAGGTGAACCTACTATAGTTCTTGTAAATCTTTGAAATATATAACTACTCTCACAACTAGTTCTTGCTCCACCAAGTGCGGCAAAACTCTCCTTATCATAGCGAGTTGTTATATCTTTTATAAGCTCAGCTGCAATATCGTAAGATAATTCATATGGAGATTCATAATAGTTTTCATTAAACTCTTTAAGTTCATTTAGGCGAGAACCAAATTTTTCATTTAGCAGTGTGTTATACTGAGTAAGTAGAGATTTTCTAATACGACTTTGTGTAATTTTAGTTGAGTGAGTTAAAAAGTCGTAACCATATTTACCTTTAATACAAAGACGACCACGGCTAACTTTTGCCTCTTTTTTAGAGTTCATTGCAATAATTTTATTATCTTCTACATCAGCACTAACTTCACAACCTGTACCACAATAGGTACAGACGCTATCAATTGTTTCCACTACATGATTCCCTTTTTTTTGTTAAGGGATAATACAATTCTATCTCTTAAAAAATATGGAAGAAATGTAAGTAACCGAATAAATATATAGAATCTAATAGGAAATGGATTACAAGCTCTATTTTTATCGATTGCTTTTACAATTTTGTTAGTAGCATTTTCTAAATTCATAAAAAATGGCATTGAAAAATTGTTTTTTTTAGTCATCTCTGTGTCTATAAACCCAGGTAAAATGTTTACAACATGGATATTTTTTGGTTTTAAGTAGAGTCTTAAACCTTGTGCATATGCGTTGATGGCACGTTTAGAGCTACTATAAGCGATAGAACTTGGCATCGAAAAAATTGAAGCAAGAGATGAGATAAAAACTATTTTACTATTAGTTTTAAGTTTTGGAATTAGCGGTTCAAGTAGTGCATGAATTGACAAGAAATTTACATTCATTAAGTTTTTAAACTCTTTTAGTGTGCTGAACTTTGAACTGTGGCCTAAAGAGATTCCTGCATTTAAAATTATTAAATCTGGCGCATCAATATTTGTAGCTAGATTTTGGACAGCATTAAGATCACTTAAGTCTATCTCAAAAGTTTGTGCGGTTGCACCTTTTGATTCTATCTCTATGGCTAGTTCATCTAAAAGATTTTTACGGCGAGCTAATAGTATTAGATGGTTGTTCTGCTTTGCGTAAAAAAGTGCAAGAGAGCGACCTATGCCACTACTTGCTCCTGTTATTAGAATTTTCATTTGGCAATTGTACAGATTAATACGATTTTTAGCAAGAAATCTAGTGAAAAAATATTTGAACTTAAAACGTAATTTAAGTTATTTTTACATAAAATCTATAAAATATAAAATAGGTTAATATATGAATGTTTATGCGGATAAAATAGAGAAAAATAAAGTTAAAAGTAATGTAGTATCTCAAATGAAGATAGATTCTAAATTAACTACAAAATTTTATAACAGTCGACCTGAGGCAATTGCACAAGCTAAATTACAAGACTTAGCTAACAGTAGTATGAGAGTAAAACAGTTAAAGACTTTGCATGATATGTCAAATAATAGTTTAATAGTTCAGCAAGCTACTCAATTACAAGCTATTTCAGATAGCAATCAAATAATTCAACAAAAAGAGAATAATACAGGACTACCTGATGGTTTAAAGTCAGGAATTGAGAGTCTGTCTGGTTACTCTATGGATGACGTTAAGGTGCATCATAATTCTGATAAACCAGCTCAGCTTAGCGCTCATGCCTATGCACAAGGAAGTAATATTCATTTAGGTTCAGGACAAGAGAAGCATCTACCTCATGAAGCTTGGCATGTTGTGCAACAAAAACAAGGCAGAGTAAAAGAGACAACTCAAATGCACGGTTCTATGAAAATTAATGATGATAGTGCTTTAGAAAGAGAAGCAGACGTTATGGGGAGTAAAGCTTTGCAGTTGAGCTCTTTAGGGAGTAGTGGATTAACAAGTGTAGATATAAAAGCCAAGTCTATTCAGCGAAAATTAGTTTTAAATAGTGTAGAAATTGTCGCAGGATTAGATTTAGATACTACTGTAAATGATGTTTATCAAAATATAGTGAATAATGCAGATGTTATAAATGATAATGCGTTATTAGTTGCTTTAGGAGAAAACACTGTTAAAGTAAAGCGACAGTTAGAAAAATGGATTGAAAATGCACCTGGGAAAGGTTCTGCTTCGCTAAAGTCACATCCAGACTTTGGACGTAAACAGCAAAATAGAAAGTATGCAAATCTTTATGATCTAGCTAGGGGTTTATTGGGCTGGGTTGAAGCAAAGCCGATGAGACATGCTGAAAAAGAGTTAGCTAATAGTGTATATGAAAATAGTCCATTGAACGCTGTACTAAATGGTCTATTAGGAAAGTTATTTTTCAAAATACGTAATTTAGAAGAAGAGGGCTTAGTTAATCATAACAAACAACAAAATATTCTTAAAGAGTTGACTGAGGGGCTCTCTATTGCTAAGGGTGCTTTTGATGGGAATCATAGATGGACTGAAGATAATATTGGAGGTCAACGTACTAAATTAGGCCACTATCAGAGATACCATAAAACTACAGCGGATAATGACAATAATCCAAATATTGCTCATAATGTTCCAGATAATCAATTAGATGTATTACAAAACCCACTAGTTTATACATTAAAAGATAAAATTATATTGCTCCATGATTTAATGGAGTACTTTGGTAGACATCAAGGTTGGAATCCTAAGACTGAGGGTGAGGGTTTACTTCCAGTTGAGACACGTGATGAGACAATGGTAACTACAGCAGTTGATGGAGATGGAGAAAGGACAGCATCTGTCTCAATGAGTGATGGTTCCTCAGCTGATAAGAAACGAGCTAGAGGAATGGGACTAACTACAGCATCAAGAGATGAAGATGCACCAAGTACAATATTAGCAAGGCACTTAAAGTTACCTGTATGGGCAGGTCAATCTATGACAACTGTCAGAATGATGAAATTAGCTCAATGGGTAGGAGCTACTGAGTTAGAAAATTCAGCTTTAGCTATGGGTATATTTGCCTATTGGCGAAAAGATTATGATCATCGTTCAGATTTTGCTTACCACACTCTTTTTGAGGTACTTGATGTAGCTAAAAATTTTGGTGTTTTATATAAAATGAAACCAAATGAACATACACATCCACGTATTGATATTGAGAGTGTTTTAGGTGATGCAAAAGATAAGTATAGAGGATTAGTTCTAATTACAAAGCAACTTGGTGTGCGTACTAAAGCTTTAAACATTGGAGTGAATTTAGCAAATGATATTAAGAAACTATTTGATGAAATAAGTGCGATGGATAAGCTTGTAAATGATGCGTATAAAATTGCATTAGATGATCAAGAAACTGATGATGAACGACATAAGAATCTTAATATTATTGTGGTAAGTCTGGAAAATGCTGTTGAAATACAGAGACAAATTAAAAAAATATTGGATGGGATTCCTATATAATAGTTATATACTTCAAGAATAATTACTATTCTTGAAGTGAACCAACTTATGAATCTATGCGGATCATAACTGGTTTAGAATTTATGTAGTCACTTGAACTTAATTTAGCGATTGCCGAGATTATATTTTTCTCTTCTGCTTTATGAGTTGAAAGAAGTAGGTTAGCTTCACCATCACTCAGTGGTTTTTGTAGCACAGTTTCAACTGAAATGTTATTATTTCCTAGAATCTCAGCTACATTTGCTAAGACTCCAGTAACGTCTTTTACTTTTAATCTTAGGTAGTATTTACTAACAATTGCATCTTTAGGAGCAAGTTTTAGTGTTTTACCTTCCATTGGACGAGTAAAGCCTAGCATTGGTGAACGTTTATCTGAGCGTACAATATCAATGATGTTTGCAACTACTGCACTAGCTGTAGCATCACCTCCAGCACCAGCTCCATAATAGAGAGTCTCTCCAACCATATCACCAATTACGCTAACAGCGTTCATAACACCATCAACTTTTGCAATCATTTCAGATGTTTTAATTAGAGCAGGGTGAACTCTAAGACTAACTTCATCACCCTCACGTGACGCATAACCCAATAATTTAATCGCGTAACCAAACTCTTTTGCAAAAGTTATATCATCTTGAGTAACATTTTCAATTCCCTCAATTAAAATATCCTCAGGTTTTGCATCAATTCCATAAGCGATACTTGCTAAAATTAGAAGTTTATGTGCTGCATCAAACCCACCAACATCAAAAGTAGGATCTGCTTCAGCGTAACCTAAGTCTTGTGACTCTTGTAGAATAGCATCGTATGCAACGCCCTCATTCATCATTTTTGTCATCATATAGTTACATGTACCGTTTAGGATACCCTTAATAGAGGCTATATGGTTTGCACTTAAACCCTCTCTTAGTGAAGAGACAATAGGAATCCCACCCGCTACACTTGCCTCAAATTCAAAAGCGTTAGTACCAGCTAACTTTTGTAGTTCGTAACGATGGTATGCTAGTAGTGCTTTATTTGCTGTTACTACTGCTTTATTGGCTTGTAATGCCTTTTTTACAACAACAAAAGGCTCATCTACCCCGCCCATAAGTTCTACAATAATATCTATACTTTCATCATTTAAAGCATCATCTACATTGTCTGATAGTGTAATATTTACATCGCGTTTTTTATCTAGTGAACGCACTATTCCAATTGAAGCTTCTATCTCTTCACCAGCACGCGCGCTTATAATATCTTTGTTATTTTGTAAAATTTTAATTACGCTTGTACCTACTGTTCCTACACCTATTACTGCTACTCTTGCCATTAAGATTCCTCTTTGCTATACTTTTTTAAAAATACTTTTATATTTTTTGCTGCTTGTCTTATACGTTTTTCATTCTCAATTAGAGCTATACGAACATAACCCTCTCCATACTCTCCAAAACCAATACCAGGACTTACAGCAACTTGTGCCTCTAATAGAAGTAATTTACTAAACTCTAAACTACCAAGATGTGCAACAGCTTCTGGTATTTTTGCCCAGATAAACATTGTTGAACTTGGTTTATTTAATTTCCAACCAGCTCTTCTAAATGCTGTAATCATTACATCTCTACGCTTCTCATACTTGTTTATGACAGCATCAACACAATCTTGTGGACCATCTAGTGCAATTGTTGCTGCAATTTGAATTGGTGTAAACATACCATAATCTACCCAGCTCTTTATCTTAATAAGCGCACCAACTAGCTTTTTATTACCAACTATAAATCCAACTCTCCAGCCGGCCATATTGTAACTTTTAGAGAGTGTAAAACTCTCAACTGCTACATCTTTAGCACCTTCAATTTGCATTATTGATGGTGTTTTATAACCATCAAAAGTAATATCTGCGTATGCAATATCGCTAATAATATAAAAACGCTCTTTTTTAGCCATTGCAACTAAACGCTCATAAAAGCTTAAATTTACAGTTACTGTTGATGGATTATGTGGAAAATTGACTACAACATATTTTGGACGGGGTACATTTTGTGTAAATGTATGTTGTAATGTTTCAAAGAAATAGTCTTCATCAAGCTCGAAAGCATTATTATATTTCATTCCCATATTCACAACATTTCCACCAGCTAAAACAAAAGCATATGAGTGAATAGGGTAGGTAGGATCTGGTACAACAGCAACATCTCCAGGATTTACAATTGCTTGAATAAGGTGTGAATAACCCTCTTTTGAACCCATTGTAGCTACTGCTTCAGTTTCTGGGTCTAAATCTATATTATAACGTTTTGCATACCATTTTGTAATGGCAAGACGGAGTTTATAGATGCCCTTACTTACAGAATAACCATGAGTTTTATTCTTTTTTGTAGCCTCAATAAGTTTATCTCTAATGTGCTTTGGTGCTGGACCATCAGGATTACCCATACTAAAATCAATGACGTCCATTCCAGCACGTCTTTCTTGCATTTTAATTTCATTTACTGCTGCAAAAACATATTTTGGAAGACGATCCATTTTTATAAAGTTAAATTCATCAAACATTTTTACATCCTTTAATTATTTTTTCCCTGAGTTACTACATTAAGACCTTTACGCAAATTGGCCAGCTGGTAAATATCTGAAATTTTAATATAAACTGCATCTTTTGGCAATTTAAAAGTGATTTTTTTTGTACGTTCATCTTTTTTATATATTTGTAATAGATGAAGACTCTTATCATAAAATGTAACATATGGATACCAATTGTTGCCTTGAATACTTTGCAAACGAATCTTTTTAATACTATTTAGACGTAACCAGTAGTCATTTCTACTCTGTCTTAGTTTTAGTTTTTCTGAGCCATTTATGCTTTGTACATCTAGTTTTGCACTACTAATGTCAATCTCATATGTCCAGTGTGCTTTATCTTCTCTGCTAATATTGACAATAGTACACCCTATTCTTTCTAGTACTTTTGAAAGGAGTACGGGATCTGGTGCATATTCTGAGTTGACCATGATTGAACGTTTAAAACTCTCTTCATTCGATGATGCTTTTAGATCTAAATATCTGTAGTATCCAAGTGAGCGAAGGGCATCATTTATTAGTTTTGTAAAAAAAAGTGCGTTTCCACCTGTTTTAAAGTCTAAATAAATCTTAGTTGGTTCTCCAAAAAATAGATTAAGTAGACCATTTTCTTTTAATGTTGATGCAATTTTTACTGAATCTATGCGACCATTATGTAAAAATTTATTTTGATCTTTAAAGACTATATTAATTAAATTTTTGTGTGTTTTAAGGTCTTTTGCTTCCATGAGCGCACTAACACGCTCTAGGATAGATTCCTCAGCATAAAGAGATGATACAAGTATCAGAGCCGAAAAAAGGAACTTTACCAATCTTGTCCTAGGTTTAACTCTTTAAATTTTTCACGGCTTATCTCCTCTATTTCACCATTTATATATGAAAATCGTAACATTTCAGCTGTGTCAAATTTTAAAGTATTATTTGTACTATATATATTTACTCTACCATGCCCTAGAAGAATAAGCCAATTTTTAGATGTGTTTAAATCAAACTTATCAGTTGAAGTTTTTTGCATTTTTGCATGAGTATCTAAATTTACCATACCAGTCCAAACTTGAACTTTTGGCTCTATTATTAGTACTCTTTTGACTATCTTTTCATCATTTTCAGTTTTAATAGTCTGCTTAACTTCTAGTTCTGTTGTCTCATTAGTCTCTTGTATTTCTGAAATAGTGGCTAAGTCTAGGTGTTCTTTTGCCTTTTGTATAGCTTCTGCTTGTTGTGAGTTTTGTTCTGAGACACCAATTTGTATTTCACTCTTTCTTTCTAGTATAAAATAGGTTATTATAACTACAGCTATTATTAATATGAGTGAAATAATTAATCGTAACCCTTGCACAGGTTTTTTATCTTGAGGAATTTGCATAAAAAGTTTTTGCTCTTTTTCTACATGCTCTTTTTTATAAGCATCATATTCATCTAGCAGTTCATGTAGGTCTATATCGTAGTGATACTCTAAAATATTTATGAAACCATGTAGCTGAACGCGGTGAAGTTTATCAAACTCTTTGTTTATAATTGCACCAATAGCAACTTCTGAAATTCTAGTCTGCTCTTTAATTGTCTTTGAGCCTAACTCTTCTAATACCTTAAGTGCTTCTGTCATTAACGCATCCTTTGAATTAAGATTGCACCAGCAGCATTTACATTTAATGAATTAAACTCATTTGCCATTGGTATTGTTACTTGATAGTCTAAAGAAGATATTACTCTTTTGGTTAAACCATCTCCTTCACTTCCTAGAATAAGGGCTCTTTTACCATTAGTAGGTAGATTTTTAATATCGCCTCCATTGAGAGTTGCACCATAAAGTTTAAAACCACTCTGTTTTAATTCATTAATAGCATCTAATAGATTGTGCTGATGTACTATTGGTATATCAAAAAGCGCTCCACTACTACTTCTAGCTAGTGTTTCAGTTTTTAAATCTTTTACACCACCAATAACTATACCATCTACACCAAGAGCTAAAGCAGTTCTAATTAGCGCACCAATATTTCCCATATCGTTAAGAGATGAGAGTAAAAGAATCAATTCTTTATTTTTTAAATCTTCTAAGTTTGCAAATTGAAGTTCATCAATTTCTGCTAAAAAGCCTTGATGATTTCCACCTTTTGCCAACCCTTGCGCACCTTTTTCATCACGACGCTCAATAGCAACGTTTAGTTTACTAATTTGTGTGAAAAGTTTTTTATCTATCTCTTTAGAGAAGATAAAACGTTTAATTCTCTTTGGGTAGCGTTCTAAAAAATGTAATACTGTCTGTTTTCCATATATAATCATGCGCGATTTTACCTAAAAAACACTTATTGGTTAATTAGACTTCTTATATAACTAGAATAACTCTCAGCTTTAAAAAGAGAGTTTTAATCAAGGCAGATGTTTCTAAGTTTAGCCAAAGCTACAGTTAGGGGTCTATTAGCCTATCATAACAATCTTTTGTGCTTTCTCCAGTAAGACGAGAAATTAGTTTTGCAGACTGTTTTTTTGGTAGGTCTAATGCTAAAATATCATCTTGTGTAAGTGTTAGTTTACTTGATGTTTTAGCCTCTATTACGACTACCCATTCACCTTTAATACTCTCATTTTTGAGTAAATTGTAGAGGTTTTCTGAACTATCTTTGTAATATTTTTGGTACATTTTTGTAAGTTCTTTTGCTAAAAAGATAACTCTTTTAGGTTCAATTGCATTTAGCTGTTCTAGTAGTTTTAAAAGTCTATGTGGTGATTCATAAATTATTGTTGTATAACCATTGTAAAGGGCCTCTTGCAAGGCAACATCTCTATCATGTCCTTTATGTGGTAAAAAACCTAAAAAGATAAATGAATTTTCTATAAATCCACTGGCAGCATATGCTGTTAAAAGTGCATTTGCACCAGGGAGTACATCATATTCAATATTGTTATTTTTACAATACTCAACAAGAAGTGCGCCTGGATCACTGATAGATGGCATTCCAGCGTCGCTAATGTATACAATATTTTGTTCAAAGAAGTTTGGTTGAATACTTTTTAGCCACTTTTTCTCATTATGTGAATGTAAGGAGATGAATTTTTTAATGTCTATATTTAAATTTTGTCTGTCTTGGAGTAAAAAAAGTAGTCTTTTAGCAACACGCGTATCTTCACAAAGAAGAATTTGCGCATTTTCAAGAGCGAGTATTGCTCTTTGGCTAATATCTTGTAAGTTTCCTATTGGAGTAGGTACAAGAGTTAACAAGGTTTGAAATTATTTATTTAAATTGTAACGCTTGTTAAATTTTTCAATACGTCCAGCAGCGTCAACTACTTTTTCTGAGCCTGTGTAGAATGGGTGGCATGAACCACAAATATCAACACGAAGAGTATCTTTCATACTACGAGTAGTAAAAGTGTTCCCACATGCACATGAAACAGTGCAGTCTACATAATTTGGATGAATATCTTTTTTCATTTAAATTTCCTTGTGATTAACGTATTTGTGCGCTAATCTAATTTGAGGCAAAATTATATCTGAAATTGTCTTAAAGTAATAGACTTTTTTTGATTTCTAATAAGATATATAAAGTAAATGAAAATTATGACGATACGAATAATTGTTATGTTGTTCTAGTTTTGGCTCTTTATCTTTATAAAAAGATATAGCTTATAAGTTTGCAAACTAATTAGACAAAACTATAACTCATAATAAAACTTTAGAAGAGACAGCGACAACTGCACTCTCTGAACGCAGAATCATTGATGAGTTTAATCCTAATTTTTTAAGATTTAAATCATTAAAGTTTTTGCGTTCATCTTCACTAAATCCTCCCTCGCAACCAATTAAAAAAGTCTCATTAGCTATGTTTTGGTCTACCTTTTCTACACTAAAGTCGATAATTACTGTATTTTCATTTTCTTGTAAAAATTCATTTAAACTTTTATTAATTGATATTTTCATAGGGGTACTCCTGCCACACTGCATAGATGAAGTGTTTAATACTCTTTTAAATCGGTCTAAATTTAGTTTTATATTTTTTTGAGAGCGCGCACAGTAAATGAATGTAACTCTATCTACTCCAAGCTCATTTAGCATTGGTAGCGCTTTTTCTATGCTAGTTGAATCGACTACACACCAACCAATATGTACATTTTTGTCTGCTTTAATTGGTAGGTGTTTATGCTCTTTTAAGTGAAGAGTTGCTTTTTTTGGTTCAATATTTTTTAAGCTATAGATGTATAGTTCATCAGGATTTTCTAAATTTCTAAGGGCTATGTTATCACTCTCTTTGTGACGTCTAACTTTTATTAGATAGTTAAAGTTTTCACCCTTTAAATTAATCGTCTCATTACCACTTTTTTCATCATATAAAAACTGCATGACTTGTTACCTTAAAACCTTACTTTAAAAGTTGTATAATAGCGAAAATTTAAACTAGGAAGCAAAATGAGCGTCAGCTTAGAAAAAGCACTTGATATAATTTTCAAAAATGTGAAACCATGTAGTACTGAAATTTTACCACTTAATTTAGCATTAGGGCGTATAATATATAGAGATGTAATTGCTAGTATTAATCTACCTCCATATGATAATTCTGCTATGGATGGTTATGCGGTAAAATGTGCAGATGCTGGTAAAATTGTTGATGTAGTTGCTACTATTCTTGCTGGAGATAACTCAGATACTATTTTAGAACATGGTACTGTTATAAAGATTATGACAGGTGCTTGTATTCCAACTGCAACTGAAGCGATAGTTCCATTTGAAGATGTTGAAGTGTTAGATGGTAGTGTTAGATTACCTATACATATTAAGATGAATAATCATATTAGAAGAAGTGGTGAAGATGTAAAGCAGGGTAGTGTAATTATAGAATCTGGTACTACTCTTAGTGCATATCAAACAGCTCTTTTAGCTTCTCAGGGTATCTCTTATATAGAGGTTTATAAAAAGCCAAGTGTTGCTGTTTTTGCTACTGGTGAGGAGCTTAAAATGCCATATGAGAGTATTCAAGCACATCAACTTTTTAACTCTAATTCTCAGACAATTTTAGCTAGAGCTACTGAACTTGGAGCGCATAGTCTGTTTACAGGAAGCGCAAAAGATAACTTAAATGATATTAAGGCTCATGTTAAAAATTCTCTAGGACATGATTTAATTGTAACTTCAGGTGGTGTTAGTGTTGGAGATGCTGATTTTACGAAAGAATCATTTGCATCATTTGGATTTGAAACACTTTTTGAAAAGATTGATATTAAACCTGGAAAGCCAACAATATTTGGAAAAATTGGTAGTAGTTACATTTTGAACTTACCAGGTAATCCACTTGCAGCATCTCTTATATTTGAAATTTTTGCAGAAGCTATAATTTCTAAACTTAGTGGAAAGTCTGCCATCTATAGAAAGCCAATTATTACTAAACTAAAAAATGAACTCAAAATGAAAGCAGGACGAGATACTATAATCGCTGGTTTTTATGATGGTGAAAGTTTTGAGCCAAGTCTTAAACGCTCTCCTGGTATGGTTTCACCACTTGCATATGCCAATGCTTTTATGGTAATTTCTTCAAATGTTGAAATATTATACAGTGGATCAGAAATTAAAATTATGCCTCTAGTATTTGAATTTTCTTCAAATACTAGAGAGAGTCTGTTGACTTAAACTTTGAATAGACCAAGTTTAGAGTTAAGCGCGTTAGTTAATTTTTGCATATGCTCAGAAGCAGAGGCTACTTGATTAATGTTTCCTGAATTTGTGCTAGCGAGAGTATTTATCTCTTCAATATCTTGTGAAATTTTTCCAGTCTCCATCGCCATTTCGCGAGTATCTTGCATAGTTTTTGTTGAAACAATAAGAGTTTTGTTCATTACAGTAACTGAAGATTGAATATTTTCTTCAACTTTTGAGCTTACTTCCATGAGTTGTTTAATAGTTTCAGCATTTTCATTCATTTGAGCACTTGAATCTAGAATTGATTGAACAATTACATTTATTGTTGCGTTAATCTCACCTAATGATTTTTGTGTGCGTTCAGCAAGTTTACGAACTTCATCGGCAACAACAGCAAATCCACGACCATGCTCTCCGGCGCGAGCAGCCTCAATAGCTGCGTTGAGTGCTAGTAAGTTTGTCTGTTCTGCAATATCTGAAATTACTGTAAGTACATCTTTAACCTGTGTGGCTTCAGTACTTAGCTGATTTAATCTTTGTGCTAAATCTTGTTCTATTTCAACGCTAGTTTCAATTCTTTGACTAAGTTCTATAATCTCTTTGTTAGCTCGCTCTAAATTTTCGTTTGCCTGTTCAATCTGCTCGTGAGCTATCTGTGCTTCATCTACTGAATGGTTGAGTGTATTAGTCATATTTATCATATCTTGTGTTGCTTTTTTAACTATTGTAGTTTCATGAGATACATTTTTTGCAATATTTTTTGCATTATTAACTAATTGTATTGAAATTGTACTGTTCTCTTCACCACTTTTTTTAGCATCTCGTACGGTATCTTGGACTTTATTTATGAAATTATTGACTTCACGACTAGCTTGACCTAATTCATCTTTTGAACTTACATTGAGACGTTTAGTTAAGTCTCCATCACCACTAGATAGCTCATTACCAGCTTCAATCATCTCTTTGATAGCACTAGTAATAAATGTACTAACAAAGTAAGCAATTATAAATGAAAGTATTATTAGGATTATATTAATAGCTAACATTCTAGTAAGCTTATTTGACTGTTCATCTATTATGTTTTCAATATTGTTAAGCATTGAACTTGTTAGGTTATCTTCTACTTTTTTGAGTAAATTTATTTTTTGAGTAATTTTATCAAACCAATAACCAGCACTAACTCCAAAGTTTGTAGCTGTTGCATCTGCGTTAAGTAAAATTTTTCTCATTCTATTAACTTCATCAACTGCTTCACCACTTACAGTTTTTTTATAAAACTCTTCAACTGCCTTACTTGATAATATAGATGAACTTTTTAAAAAACTATTTTGTTCTGAGAGTAAAGCATTAAATTTAATTCTACTTCCTGGTGCAAATTTATTTGATGCAAATATAGCAGCACCAACAGCACGCTCAATTCCAGCTCTCTCTTTAGAGTATAAAAAGTTTACATATGAGGTAATATGTTTGAGCACATCAATATTTTGTGTTAGTTCTGCAATTGAACCGATAGTGTCAATAAAACTACCATTCATAGATGTGAAATATGTTATAGCAACCATCTTTTCAATATTTAGATTATCTATATTTGAGCGAATATTATCAAGACGACTTAATAATTTTTTTGAATTTGATAAATCATTTTGAAATCTTAGTGAATACTCATTTTCATCAAATACATTTAAGGCTTTTGTTAACTCAGATAGTTTTATATCTGTGTCCTTACGCTGTTTTTTTAGTACATCTACAAATTTAGTTCCATTTGAACCTAAATATATAGCTGTAGCTCCACGCTCTTTTTGTGCCTCATGTACAAACGCACTAATTTTTGATGCAAGGTGAATAGCTTTTGATAGATTAGAAAGGGTACTAGAAGTTCTTGACATGTCGTATGTCTGAACAGCAATTTGGTAGATAAGTGCTAAAACTGGAATTATGAAGATTATGAAAATCTTTCCACGTATACTAAGATTTTTAAGAGTAATCATTACAACTATCCTTTTATGTTTAAAGTAATTAATAAAAGTGTATCCTTTTTTTATAAGAAATAAGATAATATTTTTTTATTTTGCTATAATCTCTTTATGAAAAAAAGCGATTTTTTACGAAATTTGAATGATATGAACTTACCACGTTCATTGCTTTTCTTTGGTAATGGACATTTTTTTATTGATAAATATATTTCTCAAATCTCTTCAGCATTAGCAACTTCAGATGAAATTCTTAAGATGTATTATAATGAGTATGATTTTAGTGTTGCTAAAGCGTATCTCTCACAAAACTCCCTTTTTGGTGATAAAAATCTTTTGATTGTAAAAAGTGAAAAGAAAATTCCAGCATCAGATATTAAGGTTCTCTTAGGACTTGTGCAAAAAAGTGATACAAACTTTTTTCTTTATGGTTTTTATGGTGCAGATACTAAGTCTGTACATACTGCATTTAATAAAAAAAATGCAGCTGAAAATATTAGGCTTTACCCACCATCATTTGCAGAAGCTAGAACATTTTTATCACAACATGCGCAAAGTATGAATCTTCAAATTGATGGTTATGCACTTCATCATCTTCTAACATCACAAGATGGGAGTATTGAATTGGCTTTAAATGAGTTAAACAAGCTAGCAATTTTAGAGTCTCCAATAACAGTTAAAGAGATTGATGAGTTAGTATTTGCACATTTTGCTGTTAAGTTAGATACTTTGCTTGTACAACTATTACAAAAGAAAAACTACATTCAAAATTTAGAAAAATTGTTAGAAACAGGTGAAGATCCTTTAAAAATAATAACCTCTCTAAGTACATTCGTTGTACAACTGTTTATGTTTAATACTAGTGTTAAACTTACAGGCATTGCAGATTCTAAAGCAATTTTAGGTTTTAAACTACCACCACAAATAGAACAAGAGCGTTTTTTTCTTTGTAAATTATTTAAAAAAGAGGCGTATGAAAAGATGATAAGACACTTAATGAAAACGGAATTGAAATTAAAAAGTGCAAATATAGACAAAGAAGCTATACTTTATTCATCTTTAATTAAACTACAAACATTTTTATAGTAGAATTCGCGGTTTAAAAAATCCTTGCTCTTGAAATAGGGCATAATCCATAAGGAGAATATGTGAAAAACTACGAACTAATGTTTGTAATTAAGCCTACACTTACTGAAGAAGAGTTAAAAGCAGTAACAGAGACTATTAAAAATTCTGTAATAGTAACAGGTGGAGAAATAGCTGTTGATAAAGATATTGGAATCCGTAAATTAGCTTATGAAATTGATAAGCAAAAACGTGGTTATTATTATGTTAGTTATTTGAGTGCCAACCCTGATACAATTACAGAAATTGAGCGTCAGCTTAGAATTAACGAGAGTATTTTGCGTTTTATTACAATTAAATATGAATCAAAACGTGAAGTAAAAGCTTGGAATGAATTAGTCGCTAAAACTACAACTTTGAATAAAGGTTCAGCTAAAACTGAAGCATCAGCACCAGTTTCGACAGAACCAGTGGTTAAAAAAGTAGAGATACCAGCAGCAATAGAAGCATCTGAGAGTGAAACTAAAACAGCGGAGTAATCTATGTTTAATAAAGTAATACTTGTTGGTCACTTAGCACGAGATATTGAACTTAAATATACACAAAGTTCTTTAGCAATTGCAAAAACTGCAATAGCTACAAGTCGTAAGTTTAAGACAGCAGCTGGTGAACAAAAAGATGAAGTAATGTTTATTGACATAACTTTTTTTGGACGTTCAGCAGAAGTTGCTAATCAATACTTGCGTAAGGGAAGTAAAATTTTAGTTGAGGGTCGTTTGGTACTAGATCAATGGGATGATGCTACAACTGGACAGAAACGAAGTAAGCATCAAGTAACAGTTGACACTATGCAGATGCTTGATTCAAAAGGCGATAATTCTGGTGGACAAAATGCACAAGGTAGTAATAAAGATTATAGTCAAAACTACAATCAACCTCCAGCGCAACAACCACAAAATCAGTATGAACAGCCACGACAACAATATGCTCAGCCGCAACAGCAGCAAGAGCCTAAAATCCCAGTAATAGATATAGATGAGGATGAAATCCCGTTTTAGGAAATGAGATATAAAAGGAGATAAAATGGCAGAAAAAAGAAAGTATAAAAAACGTTATTGTAAATATTGTGAACAAAAAGTTGACTATATTGATTTTAAAGAGGTAGGAACATTTAAATATTCACTATCTGAGAGATATAAAATTATGCCTCGTCGTTTAACTGGTAATTGTAAACGTCATCAAGACATGGTTTCAATTGCGATTAAACGTGCACGTGCAACAGCTATGATACCTTATGTTGTATCTCGTGCTACAGTTGTTGCTAACCCTTTCGAACTAGGTTAAGGTTCACTCTTAAATACTGCGCTTTTCTGCGTAGTATTACTCTACTTTATAAAAGATATAAACTTTAAGTATGCTCTAAGTATAAGTGATTTACAATTGTCTTATCCATCTGATAATTCAAACAAATGTGATGGTGAGAAACAAACAAATTTATAATAAGTTATTAAAAGGAATAAATTATGGCAAACGTAGATACTCTTAAAAAACAGGCAGATGCAGCTAAAAAGGCATATATGGATTCATTGGTAAAAGACTCTGGTGATAAAGCTGTGACTGAGCAACAATTTGATGCAACAACTGATGTAATAGTAGAAGCTTTGACGGCATTACAAGATCAGCTTGATGTTGCTCGTGCAAAAGGTTCTGTACGTGCTAAAGACATTGTAGATGGTTTTGGTGGTGAGGGGCGTTTAAACGATTTAGTCCTTGACCTTGCTGGTTATATGGGCGAAATGGTTGGCGCTGGTGTTACTATGAGTGCGACTCCTATGGTGGTAATGGCAGGTGCGGCTAAGGGTGTTTATAAAAAAATAACTGAATAGTTTTTAGTTATCATTTTTATTTAGCAAGCCCATCCGATTTATCGGATGGGCTTTTTTAATGTAATTTAATCAATTGCCGATATTGGTATATTATGTATGAAACTGAAAAACTACTCCTTATGGATATTGTTAAATATAGCAGTGGAAAACTAAATGAATCTTTTGCTGAGAGATACAATGAATCTAGTTTTAAGAATCCACCAGTTTTTATAGAAAGTCTTATTTTAGAACTTTTAATTACATACAAACAATTTAAAAACTTTCCTATAATGTTTGCTAATGCTTTAGGTGATTACACTGAAGAAAAAGATATTGATTTTGAACAAATCATTCAAAAACATCGATAAAACTTATTCAAATCTTTAGAAAACAATTTACTTTATAAATAATTATTAATTTTATTTCGATACAATATCTGCAAATAGAGTACTATTAATCAAAATTATACTTTGGAGTTATTATGGGTGTTTTAAATTTAGTAAAAAGTGGTGTTGTATCTGGTGGTGATTTAAAAAAGGTTTTTGATTATGCGAAAGAGAACTCTTTTGCAATTCCAGCTGTAAATGTTGTTGGAAGTGATTCTATAAATGCTGCATTAGAGAGTGCTGCAAAAGTAAATTCGCCAATTATTGTACAGTTTAGCAATGGTGGAGGTCTATTTTTAGCTGGTAAGTCATTAAATAATGATGCTCAAAAAGCAGCAGTTGCGGGTACTATAAGTGGTGCGCTTCATGTTCATAATATGGCAGAACTCTATAATGTTCCTGTTGTTTTACACACAGATCATGCTGCAAAAAAACTTTTACCTTGGATAGATGGCTTGTTAAATGCTAGTGAAGAGTATTTTGAAAAAAATGCTAAACCACTATTCTCATCACATATGCTAGATCTCAGCGAAGAGCCAATTGGAGAAAATATAGAAATTTGTCAAAATTATTTAAGACGTATGAGTAAAATGGGCATGACTCTTGAGATTGAACTTGGAATTACTGGTGGAGAAGAAGATGGTGTTGATAATTCAGATATTGATAACTCATTACTCTATACACAGCCTGAAGAGGTAGCTTTTGCTTATGAAAAGTTATTAGAAATATCTCCAAATTTTACAATTGCAGCATCATTTGGAAATGTACATGGTGTATATAAACCTGGAAATGTTAAGTTGTCACCCTCTATTTTAGGAGATTCTCAAAAATATATTGAAAAGAAATTTAAAACTGAAACTAAACCTGTAAATTTTGTTTTTCATGGTGGGAGTGGATCAACTTTAGAAGAGATTAGAGAAGCAATCGGTTATGGTGTAATTAAAATGAATATAGATACTGATACACAGTGGGCATTTTGGAATGGCTTAAGAGCTTATGAGAAGAAAAATCATGATTATCTTCAAGGACAAATTGGAAATCCTGATGGTGAGGATAGTCCAAATAAAAAGTATTATGATCCTAGAAAATGGTTAAGAGCTGCTCAAGAATCTATGATAAGTAGATTAGAAGAAGCGTATAAAGATTTAAATTGTTTAGATAGAAATTAATTAGATGAGTATTAGTAGCCTCTATATTGCCTCTTTAGAAGAATCCGCTGGTAGTTTAATTATATCTATGGGATTAATGGAACTTTTAAAAAGTCGTTATGAAAAAGTTGCTTTTTTTCGTCCTGTTATTAAAAGTTTAGACAAAAAAGATGGTGATATTAATTTTATGCTTGAACACTTTGCAATGGATTTAAATTATGATGATGCTTATGGATTTACAGTTGAAGAGATTGAAACTATGGTTTCAGAAAATGGAACAAAAGATATACTTCAGAAGTTAATTACACAATATAAAAATCTTGAAAAAAAGTATGATTTTGTTTTGGTTGAGGGTATGCAACAATCAAGTTTTTCATCTGCGATAGATTTTGATGTGAATATGATGATAGCAAAAAATTTTAGAAGTCCATTTATTGCGGTATTAAAGGGTGTTAATAAAACTCCAAATGAAATTTATGATGATATACGCCTAGAGGGTAAAGCTATTAGAGCAGCAGGTGTAAGTCATTTTGCAACTTTTGTTAATCGTGTTGATGAAAATAAGATTAAATCTCTTAATAAAAAATTAGAAAACAGGACTCATGAGTATAAAATCTTTATGCTTCCTGAGGTAGAAGAGTTAAATAGTCCAACTGTTCAAGAGATAAAAGATACGCTTTCTTGTGAAAGAGTATACGGTAAAGAAGTTAATATGCTTCAGATTGTTAAACAGAGTAAAATTGCTGCTATGAGTGTTGAAAATTATCTTTTAAGAATTGAAGATGGGGATTTTATAATCGTGCCAGGTGATAGATCTGATATTATTTTAGCTTCATTTATGGCTTTTCACACAAGAACTTATCCAAATATCTCTGGTCTCATCTTAACTGGTGGATTAACACCAAATGAGAATATAATGAAATTAATAGAAGATTTTCATGAAATTCCAATGCCAATTATTGAAGTTGAGTGTGATACATACACAGCAGCAATGAGTATTCAAAATATTAGAGCTAGAATTTCACCACAAAGTGAGCGTAAAATTTCATTGGCAATGGGACTTTTTTCCTCTTATGTGGATTCTAAAGAGATAGTTGAAACATTTGACATAGAAGCTTCAACCGTTACTACTCCAATGATGTTTGAGTTTGGACTTTTTGAACGAGCACGCACAAATCGTAAAAAAATTGTTTTACCTGAGAGTGGTGATGAGAGAGTGCTTCGTGCAACTGAAATTCTTTTAAGACGTGATGTTGTTGATGTAATACTATTAGGTGATAGAGATGAAATTGAGCATAAAAGCTCACTTTTAGGATTAGATCTTAGTAAGGCTAAACTTATAGATCCTGCAAAATCTTTTTTAATGGAAAAGTATTCTATGATGTTTTACGAACTTCGTAAAGAGAAGGGATTATTGTTAGAAGCTGCTCAAGATGCAATGAATCATTGGACCTATTTTGCAACGATGATGGTCTATGCAGGAGACGCCGATGGTATGGTTTCAGGTTCTGTGCATACTACTGGTGAGACAATTCGTCCAGCGCTTCAGATTATTAAAACTAAACCAAATATTTCAATAGTGTCAAGTGTCTTTTTTATGTGTTTAGAGACTCGTGTTTTGGTTTATGGTGATTGTGCTGTTAATCAAGATCCAAATGCATCAGAGCTTGCAGAAATTGCAATTTCTAGTGCAGATACTGCAATAACATTTGGAATTGAACCACGTATTGCAATGCTTTCATATTCAACTGGAAACTCAGGAAAGGGTAAGGATGTTGATAAAGTTAGAGAAGCTACAAATATTGTAAAAGAGTTACGTCCAGACTTATTAGTAGAAGGACCAATTCAATATGATGCTGCAATTGACGAAAAAGTTGCAAAAAGTAAATTACCAGATAGCAAAGTAGCAGGTCGTGCTACTATTTTTATTTTTCCTGATTTAAATACTGGTAATAATACTTATAAAGCTGTTCAACGTTCTGCTAAATCTATTGCAATTGGTCCAGTGCTTCAAGGGCTTAAAAAACCAATTAATGATTTAAGTCGTGGTTGTTTAGTAGAGGATATTGTAAATACAGTCGCAATTACAGCAATACAAGCACAAGAGAAAGATAGTGAATAAAATAGTTGTTTTAAATGCTGGAAGTTCATCTTTAAAATATAAATTAATAGATATTCAGACAAAAAATGTGTTAGCCTCTGGAGTAATTGAGAGAATCGGCAAGAAAGAGGTAAAAGACCATGGTGTAGCACTTGAATATGTAAAAAAGGCTCTTAAAGAGACAGGGTTTTTAGAAGATTGGAATGATTTAGATGGTATAGGTCATCGTGTTGTTCATGGTGGTGAGGATTTTTATGAACCAATAGTTATAGATGAACATGCAATAGAAAAAATTCGTTCATTATCATCTCTTGCACCACTTCATAATCCTGCAAATTTACTTGGTATTGAGGTCTCATTAAAGCTTGCACCGAATGTTCCACAAGTTGCTGTGTTTGATACAGCTTTTCATCAAACAATTCCCGAACATGTGTATATGTATGCGTTGCCATATGAGATGTATGAAAAACATGGAGTTCGTCGTTATGGATTTCATGGAACATCTCACCATTACGTAAGTTCTCAAGCTGCAAAATTTTTAAAAAAAGATTTATCTGAGTGTAATTTTATTTCACTTCATCTTGGAAATGGTTCAAGCATTACAGCAGTAAAAAATGGAAAAAGTATCGATACTTCTATGGGTATGACACCTTTAGAGGGGCTTATTATGGGTACAAGAAGTGGAGACTTAGATCCTCAAATACTCATATACTTGGCAACAGAGCTTAAAATGAGCATTAAAGATATTGATGTAATGTTAAATAAAAAAAGTGGTCTTTTTGGTATTTGTGGTATGAGTGATATGAGAGAAATAGAAGAATCAAGTGATGAAAAGGCAAAACTTGTACTTAAAATGGTTGTTTATAGATTGAAAAAATATATTGGTTCATATGCTGTTGTACTTGGACGAGTTGATGCTTTGATTTTTACAGGTGGAATAGGTGAACATTCTGAGATAATTAGAGAAAATGTTTGTGATGAATTAGATATTTTAGGAATAGGTATAGATTTAGATAAAAATAAAAATGTAAAAAAAGATATAGTAGATATATCTACAGATAAAAGCCAGTCAAGAGTTCTTGTCGTTTCTACTAATGAAGAGCTTGAAATTGCTATACAAACACAAAAAACATTAAGGGGTGATATTTGAAAAAGCGTACAAAAATTTTAGCAACAATTGGACCTGCTTCTGATTCTCAGGAGATGTTAGAAGCATTAATGCACGCTGGTGTTAATCTGTTTCGTATGAACTTTAGTCATGGTAGCCATGAGTATCACACAAAAGTTTTAAATAGAATAAGATTAGCAATTGAAAATACTGGTTTAATTGTAGGGATATTGCAAGATATAAGTGGACCTAAAATTAGAGTTGGTATGTTAGATTATGATTTTGAACTTGAAAGTGGAGATATTTTAGAGTTTGTAAAAGATGAAATTATTGGTGAAAAGGTTGAAAATGGTCAATACAAGCTATGTATAAATCAGAACTCAATTTTAGATAAATTAAGCCTAGATGAGCACATTTATCTTGCTGATGGTGCGCTTCATGCTGTAATAATTGAAAAAAATGCAAATGGCATTAAAGCTAGAATGGAGAATAGTGGAATACTCTCTTCACGTAAGGGTGTAAATTTTCCAAATACTAGACTTGGTATTGAAGTAATTACACCAAAAGATAGAGAAGATATGAAGTGGGGTGTTGACAATGATGTAGACTTTATGGCTATCTCTTTTGTTCAAAGTGCAGATGATATGAAAGAGGCACGCCAAATTATTAAAAGCCATGGTGGGTTTACTAAACTATTTGCAAAAATTGAGAAATTTGAAGCAGTTGAAGATATAGAAGAGATTATTCAAGCTAGCGATGGGATTATGGTTGCGCGTGGTGATTTAGGCATTGAAGTTCCATATTATGAAGTCCCATTTATTCAAAAATCGTTGATTAGACGAGCAAATGAGTGTAGTAAACCTGTAATTACAGCAACTCAAATGCTTCTTTCAATGACTCATAATGAACGTGCAACAAGAGCTGAAATTAGTGATGTTGCAAATGCAGTTTTAGATGGTACTGACGTTGTTATGCTCTCTGAAGAATCAGCAGTGGGGCATAATCCAGTTCTAGCAGTGCAGACAATGTTTAACACAATTAGATCAACAGAAAAAGATTATCCATTTCATAAGTATGGTCATTTTAAAAATATGGATGATACAGATAGCATTGATGGAGCAACTGTAAAATTAAGTCATGAACTTGGTGTTGATGCAATTTTAGTAATTACATCTTCAGGGCAATCTGCTAATAAAATTGCACGTTATCGTCCGGCTGTTCCAATTTATGGTGTAACTACTGATGAGAAAGTAGCCCGCTCTTTAACTGCTGTTTGGGGAGTTGTTCCAGCATTTTCAGTAAAACCTGGAAGTTTAGGACACACTATGAAATCTGTTGTAGAGCAAGGTCTTGAAAAAAATGTTTTAGATTTAGAAAAGAGTTATATTTTAACAGCGGGAGATCCTGTTGGTGTGGCAGGTAAAACGAATATGATTCGTCTTCTTCGTAGAAATGAGATGAAATTTATTAAGACTTTACCTATAGATGAAAATATTTGAGATTAAGCAAAATATTATAAGTAATTGTAGTACAATTGTTGAATTAAAAATCAGATTTTTTTATTAAATATTTATTGTAAGAAAGTTTTGATTTTATTTATAATTATTATAAGAGGAAAATAAGATGGCAATAAAAGTAGCAGTAAACGGAACAGGTCGTATAGGAATAATTGCAGCAAAAATAGTTACAGAACGTGCTGATTTAGAGTTAGTAGCAATTAATACAACAGCTAAAGCTGATATGCTTGAGTACCTGTTTAAATATGATAGTGTTCATAAGGGAGTTGAAGCCAAAGTTATTGATGATAATACAATTGAGATTGCTGGTAAAAAAGTTGTAATGTTTCGTGAGCGAGATATTGATAAGTTAGATTTTGGTTCAACTGGTGCTGAGATTGTATTAGAGTGTACTGGAGTTTTTACAACTACTGAGAGTGCAAGTAAACATCTTAAAGGAAGTGTTAAAAAAGTTGTCATATCAGCTCCTGCTAGTGATGATACACCTACATTTGTACTTAACATTAATACTGATGAATATAAAGGTGAGAAGGTTATTTCAAATGCTAGTTGTACAACAAATTGTTTAGCTCCAATTGCTAAAATTTTAGATGATACATTCGGAATTGAAAATGGTCTTATGACTACAATTCACTCTTATACTAATGATCAAAATATCTTAGATGTTAAACATGCTAAAGATATGCGTCGTGCGCGAGCAGCTGCTGTAAATATGATTCCAACAACAACAGGTGCAGCAAAAGCAATAGGAAAAGTTATGCCTAATATGAAAGGTAAACTAAATGGTTACGCTATGCGTGTACCTACTGCTGACGTATCAGTTGTAGATTTAACAGTTAATCTTAAAAAAAGTGTAACAGTTGAAGAGATAAATGCTGCAATGAGTGCTGGTGCTGAGGGGAAATTTAAAGGTTTACTTGAAATTGATAATGATAAAAGAGTTTCAAGTGATTTTATTGGATCAACTTATAGCGCTACTTATATTCCTGATATGACAAGTGTAGTTGAGGGAACAACTGTAAAAGTTCTTGCTTGGTATGACAATGAGTGGGGATATACAAGCCGTTTAATTGATATGGCAACATTTGTAGGAAGTAACTAGTGTTAAAATTTCATCACGATTTTTCTTTAAATGAGAGCTTAGAACATTTAGCTCTTATGGATAAAGCATATGAAGCAGTAAAAGAGGAAAATGAGAGTGGGCAAATTGGTTATTATCGTTTACCTAAAGATACTCTTTCTATTGTCGAAGCTGTAAAGAGTAGTGAACTATATTTAAATTCTACCATAGAGAATATTGTGGTGATAGGAATTGGTGGTTCATCTTTAGGGATTAAAGCTATTAAGCAGATGTTACCAAGTCAGAGTGTAAAGCCAATATATTTTTTAGAAAATTCAGATCCAGTTAATATATCTGATATTTTCTCAAAAATAAAAAAGAGTAATACAGCTTTTATAGTGATTTCTAAATCTGGTGGAACAATTGAGACAATATCAATTTTTAAAGCAGCTATAGAGTATTTTAAGATTGATTTAGATAGTGAAGATTCTAAAAAAATTGTAGCTATTACTGATAGTGGTTCGTCACTTTCAAAGTTTGCAGATGAGTATGAGATAGTTCAGTATAACATTCCATTGAATGTTGGTGGAAGGTTTTCAGTGCTTAGTGCAGTTGGAATAGTTCCACTTGTTCTTGCTGGTTTTAATGCGTCGCTTATTTTAAATGGCGCAGAAGAGTTTATGAAAAGTTTTTTTGATAGATGTGAGGATCATATTCTGAGAAAAGCACTCTATTACACACAAAATAGTGATAAAGAGTGCATGAATGTAATTTTTTCATACGCATCAAATATGGAGAATTTAAGTAAATGGTATGTTCAACTTTGGGGTGAATCTTTAGGTAAAATATCTAAAAGTGGTAAAAGAGTGGGACTTACTCCAATTGGTTTGATTGGTTCAACTGATCAACACTCATTTTTACAACTTATTATGGAAGGTCCACGTGATAAGAGTGTAACATTTATTAATGTTGATGATTTTCAAAATAGTTTAAGTATTCCAAATATTACGCTAAAATACATTGAAAAAACAGACTTTATTAATAATCATTCTTTTAATGAACTTATTAATGCTCAATGCGCTGCTACTAAAGAGAGTCTTATACAGAGTGGAGTTAGTGTTGATTCTATTACTTTCGATAAAGTAGATGAGAAAAATATTGGTGCAACAATAATCTATTATGAGATGCTTACATCTATTGTAGGTTTTATGTTAGATATTAATACATATAATCAACCAGGTGTAGAACTTGGTAAAACTATTTTAGAAAAAAAATTTAAATAATTCGGAGTTTTTATAATGAATCTTTTTCCATATCATATTGATAAAAAATATGAAACAAAAGTTGCTTATTTCTCAATGGAGTTTGCAATTCATCAAGCACTTAAAATCTATTCTGGAGGACTTGGTTTTTTAGCTGGTTCTCATATGAGAAGTGTTTACGATCTTCGTCAACACACCATTGGCATAGGTATGTTATGGAGCTATGGTTATTATGATCAATCACGAAATGAGGATAATACTTTAAAGCCAGAATTTCGTCGTAAAAAATATTTTTTCTTAGAAGATACTGGTATTAGAGTAACAGTTAATATTAGTGGTAAGCCAGTTGTTGTTAAATCATATTTATTACCAGCTGAACGATTTGGTACTGCTCCAATGATTTTCCTCTCGACTGATATTGATGATAATGATTATTTGGCTCGTACAATTACACATAAATTATATGATGCGAATGAAGAAGCTAGAATAGCACAAGAGATAGTTTTAGGAATTGGTGGTACAAAAGTTTTAGAAGCTATGAACCAAGAGATAGATGTGTATCATTTGAATGAGGGACATGCTCTTCCTATGGTTTTTGAGCTTTATAATCGTTTCAAAGATATTCAAATTTTAAAAAAACATGTTGTTTTTACTACGCACACTCCTGAGAAAGCAGGAAATGAAGTTCATAATGTTCATTTACTTCATAAGATGGGATTTTTTGCTGGACTTAGTGTTCATGATGTTCAAGAGATACTCAACTACAAAGATGAGAATTTTAGTTTGACTGTTGGTGCTCTTAAAACTTGTAAAATTTCTAATGGTGTATCTATTATGCACGCAAAAGTTGCTAATGATATGTGGAAAAATTATGATGGAATCGCAAATATTATTCCTATAACAAATGCACAGAATAGGCGTTTTTGGGCTGACAAACCTCTTGTTCGTGCTTTAGATGAGCATGAAAACTTTGAAGTTATTGCCCGTAAAAAACATCTTAAAAAGAATCTTTTTGAAGAGGTAGCAGATCAAACTGGTAAGCTTTTTGATCCTGATGTATTAACAATAGTATGGGCTAGAAGATTTGCTGAGTATAAACGTCCAGGTCTATTAAAGTATGATTTTGAAAGATTTAATGAACTTGTTACAAGAAGTAAGCACCCTATTCAAGTTATTTGGGCAGGTAAACCATATCCATTTGATTATGCTGCAATTGAACTTTTTAATGAATTAATTGTTATGAGTCAGCACTATAGTCGTGTTGCTGTTTTGATTAAATATGAATTAGGTTTGTCACGATTAATGAAACAAGGAAGCGATATTTGGCTTAATACTCCAAGAATTACTCGTGAAGCTAGTGGAACAAGTGGAATGACAGCTAGTATGAATGGTTCTGTTCATTTTTCTGTATCTGATGGTTGGCATCCAGAATTTTGTAGAGATGGTAAAAATTCTTTTACAATTCCTCCTGTTGATCATTTACTATCAGCCAAAGAGCAAGATAGGATAGATAATAAAAATATGATGGATATTTTAGAAAATAAAATTATTCCGCTCTATTATGAACAACCAGAAAAGTGGGTTGAGATTGTTGATAACGCGATGGATGATGTTCTTCAAGATTTTGATTCAGGTCGCATGGCTAATGATTATTATATGAAAATGTATGATGGGATAAGTTGACTTATGGCTCTTGCTATAATGTGTTCAGGTGGTGATGCCCCTGGAATGAACCCTGCTATTAAAAAATTTGTAGATCATGTCTATAAAAGTGGTGAAGATGGATATCTTATTTATGATGGTCTTGAGGGCTTGATTGATGGAAAGATTAAAAAAGCTACGAATCATGATGTTACCGGAATTGTTCATTATGGTGGAACAATTTTAAGGTCATCTCGATCAAAACGTTTTTTTGAACTAGAGTATCGTCAAAAAGCGTATGATAACTTAAAAGAGCATGGCATTGATGGTCTTGTTGTGCTTGGTGGAGATGGTTCATTTAGAGCGATGAATCAATTTAGTCAAGATTTTCCTATAAATTTTGTTGGAGTTCCATCTACTATAGATAATGATATTTTTGGTACTGAATATTGTCTTGGTGTTGATACTGCTCTAAATGTTATTCGTGAAGCGTTAGATAAAATTCGTGATACTGCAGCATCATTTAACCGTGCATTTGTTGTTGAGGTAATGGGCAGGGATTGTGGTTATTTAGCACTTATCTCAGCAATGGTTAGTGGTGCAGAGATTTGTATTGTTCCAGAAGTGGAATTTGTGAAAGAAGTTACAGAGGATAAGCTTAGAAAAGAGGTTAAACATGGACGTAGATATATTTTAGCTATTGTTGCTGAGGGTACTGAAAAAACAGCTGAAATTGCTTCATGGTTAGAAGAGAAGATTGGACTTGAAACTCGTGTTAGTATTTTAGGACATATCCAACGTGGTGGAAATCCTACTGTATATGATAGAATGATGGCTTTTAAATTTGTAATTGGTGCAGTCGAGCATCTTAGGAAGTCAAAAGATTCAAATAAAATTATTGTTTATAATAAAGGAGAATATAGTCTTAAAGAGATTGATGAAATAGTGTCGCAAAAATATAGTGTTCCAAATGAGTTATTGGAAGGATTGACCTACTTAGATTAAGGAGAGCTGATGATAAAGATAACAAAAAAATCGAATAAGGCGTGGGTTACGTTTAGTTTAAATCCAAATTATAAAATTAGTAGTATTGAGGTTTTGGGTGAATGGAATGATTGGAAGCCTGAGACTATGAAGCAGAAAAAAAGTGGTGAGTATGCGATAACAAAAATTATAAAAACTGCTGATAGTTATCAATTTGGTTATAGAATTGATGGAAAAATTTGGGAAGTTGAGCCTGAATGTTCACTTGTTTCTTCACCATTTAATAGTAGGAACTCTTTACTTAAGCTATAATAAGAAAAATAATTTAATATAGGGAGTACAGCTAATGAAAGCAGTTGTAATGGCCGGGGGGTTTGGAACAAGAATCCAACCATTAACGAATTCAAGACCAAAACCAATGTTACCTATTATAAATAGACCTATGATGGAACATACAATGATGAAATTGCGTGATGAGGGGATTACCGATTTTATCGTTTTACTTTACTTTAAACCTGAAATCATAAAAGATTATTTTGAAGATGGAAGTAAGTTTGGAATTAATATAGAGTATGTTATTCCAGATAATGATTATGGTACTGCCGGTGCTGTCAAGTTGGCTCAAGACTTAATTGGTGATGAAAATTTCGTAATCATTAGTGGTGATTTAGTTACTGATTATGATTTTAAAGAAATTTTCAAGCACCATAAAAAAAAGCGTTCTAAGCTTACAATTACTCTTACTTCTGTAGATAATCCTCTTCAGTTTGGTGTAGTTATTGCAAATGAAGATGATAAAATTGAAAAATTTTTGGAAAAACCAAGTTGGGGAGAGGTTTTTAGTGATACAATTAATACAGGTATTTATGTAATTGAGCCAGAGATTTTAGATCATATTCCAAAAGATAAAAATTTTGATTTTGGAAAAGACCTATTTCCTCATTTAATGCAAGAGGGAATTACTTTAACTTCATATAATATTACAGGTTACTGGCGAGATGTTGGAAACCCTGAGAGTTATCGTGAAGTTTATGAAGATATTTTAAGTGGTAAAATAGATATTGAACCAGATGGTATTAGGTATGAGAGGCCAGATGGTGTATTAATTTGTGAAGAGGAGTATTTTCTTTGTGAATCAGTAGAGGTAATTGGGAAAGTAATAATAGGCAAGAATGTAATAATAGGTACAGGATGTAAGCTAAATAACGTCGTTATTGGTGATAATGTAGATATTGGTGATAACTGCAAAATTAGAAATAGTGTTTTTTGGAATGATATTAAAGTTGATAGGGGTGCTGAACTTGATGGTTGTGTAATATGTAATAATAATATTATTCAAAAAAATGTTAAAGCAAAGTCTGGTTTAATTTTAGCAGAGGGTTGTGAAATTGGACAACTAGCAAGCATTGAGCAAGATGTAACAATTTGGCCAAATAAAAAGATTGATTCAGCCTCAATTGTGAGTAATAATGTTGTTTGGGGTGATAAATATAAAAACTCAATTTTTGAAAATGGTAGTGTTATTGGTAAATCGAATGTTGAACTATCATGTGAGATGTCAATTAAATTAGCTGAGGCATTTGCTGCACAACTTCCAGTAGGCTCAACTGTATATGTATCTCGAGATAATAGTAAGAGTGCAAGAATGTTAAAACGCGCATTTTTAGGTGGCATTCTCTCAGCTGGAGTTAATGTAATTGATGTAAAAAGTATGGTGTCTACTGTACTTCGTTATAATATAGCACATGATGCTGATATTAGTGGAGGCGTCCATTTTAAACAAAATTTAGATGATCCAACTAGCACAGAGATTACATTTTTTAATGAAGAGGGTTTAAGAGTTAAGAGTGGTATAACTAAATCAATTGAGAAAGCATTTTTTAAAGGCGAATTTAGACGTGTAGAGTATAACCGAATTGGAGAAGTTGAAGAGAGTCCATACCAAAGTGAAGTTAGATTTTATAAAGCTGGATTAAAAGATAAATTTAATCAACATATGTTCCAGTGTGATAATTGTAAAATTGTTATAGATGTACTGCATGGTGGAACAGCTAATGTTTTTCCTGACATTATAAATGAGTTGAACATTGATAATATTATTTTAAATGCCTATAAAGATACTAAAAAGCTTTCAAATATCGACATACTGAAAAAGCAGTCTGAAGAGAATGTATCTCTTATTGTAAAAAGATTAGATTATGATATGGGATTTATGATTTATCCAGATGGTCAAAAGCTACGAATTATTGCTGATAATGGTGAAGTTTTAGAAAAAGATATGGCACTACTTGTAATTTTATATTTAATGAATTTAGAAGCCGTAGGCAGTAAAAAACTTCGTGTCTTATTACCAACATGGGCGCCAGATATTATGGATAGTCATTTTACTAACTTATCAATTAGACGTGGAAAATATTTTACACTTGGAGCAGATCAATTAGCAAAGTATGACTTGGTTGCAACAGTTGATGGAAACTTTGCATTTACAGAGTTTTCACTTCATCGAGATAGCATGTACGCGAGTTTGAAGATAATGGAAATGTCAGCTCGTCAGGGTATTAAACTATCTGAAATTGTTACTAAGATTGAAGACTTTTACTATAAGTATATACAACTTCCATGTTCTCAAGAGCTCAAGGGCAAGATGATGCGTAAGTTTTTAGAGGATGCAAAAGATAAAAAATCTTCAAGTGTTGATGGGGTTAAAATTTGGCATGGAGATAATGACTGGATTTTAATGATTCCAGATCAATATTGTGATAGTCTAAATTTTTACATTCAAGCAAAAGATGCTAAAAGTGGTAAAAAACTTTTTAAAGACTATGAGAAAAAAATTAAAACATGGACAGAGAAGTAGATGGTAAAACCTTTAAATCTTAGTTTTATGTGGCATATGCATCAACCAGACTACCGAGATGGTAGCGGTATAATGCGTATGCCTTGGGTTTTTTTACATAGTATAAAAGATTATTATGACATGCCTTGGATAGTGTCAATGTATCCAGCTTTAAAAGCTACATTTAATGTGACTCCTCCACTAATTGAACAGATAAACCTTTATAAGGAACCAACTAAAAATGACTATTTTTTATCTATTTGGATAAAACATCCAAGTGAAGTTGGAAGTGAAGATAAAAAGTCATTAATTAAAACTTGTAAATCATCAAATTATGAGACAATGGTAAGACCATTAGAACGTTTTGATGAACTTTATCATCAAGTAGAATTTAATGATTATGAATTGATTGATTTAGAAGTTATGTTTATGCTTTCTTGGTGTGGTGTTTATCTTCGTAAAAACAACAGTATAGTATTAGGTTTAATGCAAAAGGGCCGAAATTTCACGCAAGAGGATAAACAAAATTTTTTAGATGAACTTACAAAGTTTGTTCAAACAATTTTGCCATTTTATACAGAACTTCAAAAAAGTGGACAAATAGCTATCTCAACGACTCCATACAACCATCCAATTTTACCACTTTTAATTGATATGTCAATTGCACGTGAGGCAAATCCTCATGCACCTATTGTGGATAACTTTGTCTCTTTAAAAGATGATGCAAAAATTCAAGTTGAACGTGCTATTGAACTTTACAAAGAGACATTTAAAATTGATCCGATTGGTTTCTGGCCAGCAGAGGGTGCAGTAGATGAGGCTAGTTCTGAGATTTATCGCTCTTTAAGTATTAAATGGATTGCAACTGATGAAGCAATACTATTTAAATCATTGAAAAACGACGATAGAGCAAATTTGTATCATGCCTATAAGTTTAATGATTTAAGTATGGGATTTAGAGATCATGGCTTAAGTGATTTAATTGGATTTACATATCGTTTCTATAAAGCTGAAGATGCAGTGGAGCATTTTTTAAATGCTATTAAACCTATTGCTCATAGTAAAGCTGATACAGCTTTTGTAATTTTAGATGGTGAGAATGCGTGGGAGTTTTTTCATGATAATGCTTATCCATTTTTTACAAAATTATATGAAAGATTAAATAAAATAGATTGGTGTAGGACTGTTACTATGGATGAAGTAGCAAATGGAACTACAAGACAGTTAGATTATTTGGCACCAGGGAGTTGGATTAATGGTGATTTTACGACTTGGTCAGGAAGTAGTGAAAAAAATCGTGCATGGGAGCTAGTTTTTCAGACAAGACGTGATTATGCAAATAGAGGTGAAAGATTCAGTGATGATGTAGAAGAGAAGATAAAATTTCATTTTTTAGCAGCTGAGTGTAGTGATTGGTATTGGTGGTATGGAGATGATCATCATACTGATTTTGCATTAGAGTTTGATACTCTATTTCGTAAGCACTTGATTGAAATATATGATTTAATGAAAATGACTCCACCTGCTGATCTTTTTGGACCCATACTCGAACATAAAAGTACAGCTTCATTTATGATTCAACCACAGTTTCCAATTCGTCCTAAAATTGATGGGAATGATAGTTCATTTTTTGAGTGGATTGGTGCGGGTACTATAGATGAGAGTAAGCTCTATTCAACTATGGATAGAGTTCGTGGACCAATTGCACAAATTCATTATGGACAAGATGAAAAGGGTAATATTTATACAGCTTTTCAAGGTGATGTTCATGGGTTAATTGGAAGTAGTTCAACACTTAGAGTAATTATAGAAGAACTAGAAAAAACATATACTATGAAAATAGAAGAGAATATAAGTCAGTCAGAGATAGTTATGAATGTTCATGAACTGATTGAAATCTATATCGAACGTGATTTATTTGAAAATATTGATAAAGTACATTTACGTTTTGAAATCGAGCAAAATGGAACTATTGTGCAAACACTTCCAGGATTTGGAGCTCTTGCGATGGACTTCAATGAAGATTATGGTGCTAACTGGTTTATATAAGGGATAAAAAGTATGAGTAATAGAAAGACTGCGTTATTATTTGGAATACATATGCATCAACCAGTAGATAACTTTAAAGAGGTTATTAATGGTGGAGTACATAAGTGTTATGGCCCTTTTTTTGAAGTAATGAGTCGTTATCCTGAGTTTCATTTTTCAGTACACTGTAGTGGTTGGCTTTTAGAACAGATTGAGAAGTTTCATCCAAAACTTTTTTCACAAATGAAAAAATTAGCAGATAAAGGTTCGCTCGAATTTTTTAGTGCAGGTTATTATGAACCAATTTTAAGTGTTATTCCATCAGTAGATAGAGTAGCTCAAATTAAAAAATTAAACACTACTATTGAGAAAAAGTTTGGTGTTAAAGCAAAGGGTATGTGGCTTACTGAACGTGTTTGGGAATCTGCATTAATTCCTGATTTAAAAGAGGCTGGTATTGAATATACTGTATTAGATGATTACCATTTTCAGTGTACAGGTTTTAATGAATCTGAATTAGATAGTCATTATATGACAGAAGAGGGTGGACATGAGCTTGGGCTTTTTCCAATTAGTAAGAAGTTACGTTATGCTTTACCTTTTATGAGTGTGGAGAGTGCAGTAGAGACTGTAAAAAGTATTAATTATGCAAATAATAGTGCTGCAATAATTTTTGATGATGCAGAAAAATTTGGAATGTGGCCTGGAACTTATGAATGGGTTTATGAGAAAAAATGGCTTGAAAAATTTGTAGAAACTGTTTTAGAAGATGAAAAAATTGAGCCTCTACACTTTAGTGAATATTATGAATCTAATAAACCAAAAGGAATAGCATATTTACCAAATGTTTCATATTTTGAGATGGGTGAGTGGAGTTTGAAGGCTGACGATGCTGCAAAACTTGAAGAGTTTAAAGAGCATATGGGGCATGATAATTTTGATAAAGATGGTATTAAATTTTTGAAAGGTGGTATTTGGAAGAACTTTTTTGTAAAGTATGATGAGAGTAATCGTATTCATAAAAGAATGTTAGAACTATCACATACTCAAAAAAATACTCAAAATTCAAAATTCAAAGATTATCTTTATAAATTTCAGACAAATGATGTTCTATGGCATGGTGTTTTTGGTGGACTCTATCTGCCAAATTTAAGAGATAATGCTTATAGGTTTTTGATTGGTGCAGAAAATGAACGTTATGGAAGTAGTACAGTTATAGAGATTGATAAGAAATCAATCGATGGTTATATAAAAGTGAAATCTATTGGTAAAGAGTATATTTTACGGTTTGATGAGAAAGCTTCTGGACAGTTAATTGAGTTTGATTCAAGAAGTGATATGTTTAATTGGCAAAATTGTTTAACAAGGCGTAAAGAGTCATATCACGCTAAGATTTTAGAAGAGACTAAACATGAAGAGCATGAGCCATTAGTTGATGGGATAGATACAATCCATGCTATGGCATTTGATGTAAGTGATGAATTAAAAGATTCACTTACTTATGATTGGTATGTGAAAAACTCTTTTATTGATCATATAACAGATGATAGTTTTACACTAGCAAGCTTTAGACATTGTAATTTTCATGAATATGGAGATTTTGCTAATCAACCATTTAAGTATAAAAGCTCTGGTAAAAAAATTCAGTTTGAAAGATATGGTGGAATCTTTTTACCTCATAAAGAAAGTTCTGAACTTAGTAAAAGTTTTAAGCCTCGCGATAGTGGTTTTGATTTTTCTGTGCAATTTAGTACATCAAGTCAAAGATTGTTTACATATGCAATGGAGTTAAATTTTCATTTTGCAGATCATAACCATTTATTGATAAATGGTTACGGGGTGAGTGATGGTGGGATGATTGAGGGAGTTAAAAAAATTGAACTTATTGATACTTATTTAGACAAATCAATTACTATTTCAGTAGATGAGAGAGTAAACTTTTTATACTATCCTTTAAAAACAGTATCTCAAAGTGAGATGGGTTTTGACCTTACAACTCAACAAATTAGCATGGCATTTTTATTACCATTTGCTAAAAGCTTTACTATAAAAGGCTCCATTGAGGTGCATAATGTCTGATATTCGTTATGATTTATTAAATGATAATTATGTAATAATTGCTCCTGAACGGCTACATAGACCAGATTACATGGCATGGGAAGAAGAAGATGTTCATATGGTTGAGTGTCCTTTTTGTGAGGGAAGTGAGCATAAGACTCCTTCTGAACTTTTTGCAATTAGAACAAATAGTGCGCCAAACGCTACTGGTTGGAAAAGTAGAGTTGTTCCAAATTTATATAGAGCTGTTCAGATTGAAGCGTCAAAAATAACTAAATCAGATGGTATTTATAGCTATTGGGAAGGTTTTGGTGCGCATGAAGTCATTATTGATACTCCAAGGCATTTGAGTCATATGAGTGAGTTTAGCGTTGATGAACTCTATATATGGTTACGAACAATTGCTCATAGAATAGTGGACTTACATGGTGATAGCCGTATTTCGTATATGTCGGTATTTAAAAATGATGGAGTCGCAGCTGGTGCTACACAACAACATCCTCATACTCAAATTATAGGACTTCCGACAATTCCTAAAAATGTTGTTAGAAGATTAGAGAGAAATTATGAACACTATAAAAAAACTGGACGCGCAGTTTTAGATGACATTGTTACACAAGAGATTGCAAGTAAGGAGCGTATTGTTACTAAAAATGGAAGTTTTGTAGCATTTTGCCCATATGCTAGTGCTTATCCATTTGAAGTAATGATAGCTTCTAACAAAAAAACATTTTGTAAATTAAATCAGATAGAAGATGATGATATGCACTCTTTAGCATATCTTTTACATGATTTATTTCAAAGAATGCGTATACAACTTGGAAAATTTGATTTTAATTTATCTTTTTCTATGCCACCAATGCAAAAAAGTTTTGATACTAGTGATTTTCATGAACATTTAGACGCAATTTGTGGTTTTAATATTCGTATAATGCCACGAATCTATCGCCATGGTGGTTTTGAACTCTCAACTGATACTTTGATAAATCCAGTTGAACCAGAGCGTAGTGCTAAACTACTGAGAGAAGCTGGTGAGTCTTAAAACTTTATTTGTTTCAAGTGAGATTTATCCATTTGCTAAAAGTGGTGGTTTAGCAGATGTCTCTTACGCATTGCCTAAAGCACTTTCAGAAAATGTAGATGTCGCACTTATTATGCCATTATATAAAAGTATAGATAGAGAAAAATTTGGTATAACTTCTAGCGGTGTTAGCTTCAAACTTACGTTAGATTCTGTAAATTATAAAGTTGAATATTTTTTTGCTCTTTATAATGGCTTGAAGTGTTACTTTTTATATTCTGAAATTCTTAGTGAACGTGATAATCTGTATGGGACTGCTAAGAGTGGTTATGAAGATAATGATGTACGTTTTGGACTATTTTGTCATGCAGTTATTCATTTTGTTCAAAACTTTGCAACATCTTTTGATGTACTACATTTAAATGATTGGCAAAGTGCTATGTGCGCACTTTTAGTAAAAGAGAAAAAGCTAAATTTAAAAACTGTTTTTACAATACATAATCTTGCTTATCAGGGTGTTTTTGATAAAAGTAGTTTAGATAGATTGGATTTAAGCGAAGATTATTTTACTTCAGAGAGCTTAGAATATTATGAAGATGTCAATTTTTTAAAGGCTGGAATTGCTTATAGTAACTATATTACAACTGTAAGTCCAAGTTATGCAAAAGAGATTTTAACTCATGAGTATGGTTTAGGACTTGATGGTTTTTTACAAGTTTATAGTCATAAATTAAGTGGAATTTTAAATGGTATAGATACAGAAGATTTTTCACCAAAAACAGATGAATCGTTGTGGCAAAACTATGATGTAAAATCAATGTCTGAAAAACAGACTAATAAGATAAATTTTTTAGATAGTATCGAACTTACAGATGAAAAGAGACCTCTATTTATTTTTATTGGCAGATTTACATGGCAAAAGGGGATGGAGCTTTTAATTAATAGCTTAAAAGAGATTGCAGTACTAAATGTAAATATTGCAATTTTAGGAGATGGTGAAGAGAAGTATCATAAAGCTTTTAGAAAAATTGCCCAAAAGTATGAAAATATAGATGTTCGTTTTGGTTATGATGAAAAAACTTCTCGAAGAATGTATGCCGCGGCTGATTATTTACTTATGCCATCAGCTTTTGAACCATGTGGATTAAATCAGATGATTGCAATGAGTTATGGGACAATTCCAATTGTCAGAGCTGTTGGTGGGCTTAAAGATAGTGTTAAAAGTATTGAAAAGTTTAATTCTAATGAGAATAGTGGTTTTGGTATAGTCTTTGAAGAGATGAATAAAGATGCTCTAATACACTCGTGTGAGGACGCAGTTAAATTATATCATCAAAAACAGCTTTTACGCAAAATAAAACGTCATAATATGAACCAAGATTTTAGTTGGAAAAATAGCGCATTAGAGTATGAAAAAATTTATAAAAATATAACTAGAAAATAGATGAAACTATATATTGATATTGGTGGGACAAACTTAAGAGCTGAAATCCATGGTCTTAGAGATGTACTTCATGAAAACAGTTTAAGTACAAAGTTAGATTTAGTGGAGTACATTGAGAGTAAATTAGAACAATATAAAGAGATTGATTTTGTAGCAATCTCTTATGCTGGGCAGGTGAAAGATGGTGTTATTATCTCTGCACCAAATATAAAAGTTAGTAACAAAGAGATAAAAAAATATTTTGAAGAGAAGTATGAAATTACTTTAGAGATTGAGAATGATTTAAATTGTGCTGTAATTGCTGAAGCTGAGTATTTTAAAGAGAAAAATTTAGTAGCTATTTATGTTGGAACTGGAATTGGAAGTGGTTTTGTTGAAAATGCGAAGTTAGTACACTCAAACTCTAATCTTGTTGGCGAAATTGGACATATTCCCTATAAAAGGGCACCATTTAGATGCGGTTGCGGAAAAGATAACTGCATTGAACTTTTTGCATCAGGTTCAGCACTTGTAAAGTGGACAAAAGATGAGAATGTTAATTTGCAAAAACTAAAAGAAGCAGATAGTGAAATCGCTTCACAATTTGAAGAAGCACTGCTTTATGCTATAGCTACAGCTATCACTCTTTTTAATCCAAAAGTTCTAGTTTTAGGTGGTGGTGTAGTTGAAAAAAATGGTTATTTGCTTGACTTAGTAAAGAATAGTATTAAAGAGTATGCACCAGCTTTTTCACTTAATGGTTTAGAAATTAAAAAAACAGAACTTACAAATGCTGCTATGAGTGGTGCTATGTTATTGGGTAATAATTGAGTCATTTTACATTATTGCAAAGATATAGTTTATGCACCATTATTGTAAAAGTTTAGAATCAAGGGATACTAAAATGAAAAAATTAAAAATACTGTTTATTGCATCAGAAGTTGCACCATTTGCTAAAAGTGGTGGACTTGCTGATGTTGCTAGTGCATTGCCACAAGCTCTTAAGAAAATGGGACACGATGTTCGTGTGGTAATGCCTCGTTACTATATTGTAGATAAGTCAAATTTAACACCGTTAATTGGTGAAATTGGTGTTCCTATGGGGAGTATGGGTGAAGCTTGGGCTAGTGTTTTTGAGGGAAGGCTTGGCGATGTACCAATCTATTTTATAGAACATGAACATTTCTTTGGTCGCAGGGGACTTTATGGGGATGGTGGCTTTTCATTTACTGATAATGATAATAGATTTATATTTTTTACAAGAGCATCTATGCAATTGGCAAAAAAATTGCACTTTAAACTAGATATTTTGCATGCAAATGATTGGCATACAGCAGTAGCTCCACTTTTTTTAAATACACATTATAAATATGATGAGGTGTATGAAAATTGTGTTTCTGTTTTTACTATTCATAATATACAGCATCAAGGACAATTTTACAAAGGTGTTATGGATGTTCTTGATGTTGGTTGGCATCACTTTAATCATCACGATTTAGAAGAGCATGATGGTGTTAATCTTCTTAAAAGTGCAATTGTTCATGCTGATGCTGTAACTACAGTTAGTAATAAATATGCACAAGAGATTAAAACATCTGAGTTTGGATGTGGACTTCAAAATACCATATTAAATCATAGTAATAAGTTATATGGAATTTTAAATGGAGTAGATTATAATGAGTGGAGTCCAGCAGTTGATGGTTTAATAGCTTCGAATTATGATGTTAAAAATATGAAAGGTAAAGCAGTTTGTAAAAAAGATTTACAAAAAGAGTTTGGTTTAAAGCAGACTAATAGAGTTCCAATAATTGGTTTTGTTGGACGTTTAGTAGAACAAAAAGGAATTGACTTAATTGCGTCATCAATTTTTGAACTATTAAAGTTAGATATTCAGATTGTACTTTTAGGAACTGGTGAATATTGGGCAGAACACTTTTTTAGTGATATTTCAGCTAAATATTCTGATAAATTTGCATGTTACATAGGTTACAGAAATGATTTAGCACACAAAATAGAAGCAGGAAGTGACTTTTTTTTAATGCCATCTAATTTTGAACCATGCGGACTTAATCAAATATATAGTTTGCGCTATGGAACACTACCTATTGTTTGTGCTACTGGTGGATTAGATGATACAATTGAAAACTATGATGATTACAGTGGTGATGGAACAGGATTTAAGTTTTATGATGCTACATCAATGGCATTAATCAATACTGTAGGCTGGGCAGTAGATACATGGTATAATAATCAAAAAGCTATGAAAAAGTTAATAGAAAATGCAATGAGTAAACATTTTAGCTGGGAAGATGCAGCAGCGTCTTATACAGATATTTATGAATTAGCTTTAGCTAAGAGGATTGGTAAACTGTAGTAGTGACATTATAACGGGGGAGTTAAAATGACAAATAAACATCAAATATATTACGATATTTCGCTTTTTGAAGATATGGACATCTATCTTTTTAAAGAGGGCAATCATACAAAACTGTATGAAAAAATGGGTGCGCATATTTTAGTGCGTAAAAAACGAGCTGGTGTCATGTTCGCTGTTTGGGCGCCAAATGCACATAGTGTTAGTGTTCGGGGGGACTTTAACAATTATGAGATAGATGCCCATCGGCTTCATCTACGTGATGATGATTCGGGTATTTGGGAAGGTTTTATTGAAGGCGTTCAAGAAGGACTTTCATATAAGTATCATATTGTCTCAAAGTATCATAATATTGTTCATGAAAAAAGTGATCCATACGCATTTTATTGTGAAGAGGCTCCAAAATCTGCTTCAATTATAAAGAGTATTGGTGGATACAATTGGAATGATACAAAATGGATGAAAGAGCGAAAAAAACATAATGCACACGATGCTCCTGTAAGTATTTATGAGATTCATTTAGGTTCATGGCGTAGAAAAGAGGATGGAGACAATCGTCTTTTAACATATAAAGAGTTTGCAGATGAGTTAGTTACATATCTTTTAAAGATGAATTATACACATGTAGAAATTATGCCCTTTACTGAGTATCCATATTTTGGTTCATGGGGTTATCAAGTTACCGGCTATTTTGCTGCAACTTCAAGACATGGTGAACCACATGATTTAATGGCTCTAATAGATGCTTTACATGCAGCGAAAATAGGTGTAATTATGGACTGGGTTCCTTCACACTTTGCTGTAGATATGCATGGGCTTATTAACTTTGATGGTACTGCACTTTATGAGCATGATGATCCAAGGCAGGGATATCATCCTGAGTGGGGGAGTATTATTTTCAACTATGGGCGTAGTGAAGTGAGATCATTTTTACTAAGTAGCGCTCACTTTTGGTTAGATAAGTATCATATTGATGGAATTAGAGTTGACGCTGTTGCTTCAATGCTTTATCTGCATTATGCAAGAGAAGAGGGTGAGTGGATTCCAAATAAATATGGTGGAACTGAGAACCTCGAAGCAATTGATTTTTTACGAAAGTTAAATGAGAGTGCTTATGGGACTTATGAAGGTATTATGATGATTGCTGAGGAATCTTCTGCTTGGCCAATGGTTACTCGTCCAACGTTAATTGGTGGGCTTGGTTTTGGTTTTAAATGGAATATGGGTTGGATGCATGATAGTATTAAGTACATGAAACAAGATCCTATTTATCGTCAATATTATCACCATCATCTTACTTTTAGTATGTGGTATGCTTTTGATGAACACTTTTTACTTCCTTTAAGTCATGATGAGGTTGTTCATATGAAGGGTTCTATGGTAAATAAGATGCCTGGAAGTTATGAAAATAAATTTTCAAACCTTCGTTCAATGTATGCTTATATGTTTGCGCATCCTGGTAAAAAGTTACTTTTTATGGGTAGCGAATTTGCTCAATTTGCAGAGTGGAACTATGAGCAGAGTCTCGATTGGCACCTGCTTGAGTATCCACTTCACAGAGGAGTGCTAAAACTTGTATCTGATATTAATCAGATATATCGCTCATATCCTGCACTCTATATGTATGATGAAAAGCATGAAGGATTTGAGTGGGTTGATGAAAAAGATAATCATCAAAACTGTTTTAGTTTTGTTCGTAAAAGTGATAAAGATGATGAAAGTATTATTGCTGTTTGTAACTTTTCAGATGTCACACGTACGCATTATCGTTTAGGGGTTCCACAAAATGTAAATTGGATTGAATTTTTTAATTCACAGTCTCACTATTATGGTGGAAATAATATAGGTAATACTGGTATATTAAGAGCAGAACAGATTCCAATTCATAATCGTGAATATTCAATAGAGATGACACTTCCACCTCTGGGTGTACTATTTTTAAAGATTGAAAAGAAGGAAGATAAATGAGTCTACACCCATTAGCTGGATTAAAAGCACCAAAGTCTATTTTAATTAATGTACCTGAGCTGATATCTGCTTATTACACACTTATTCCAGATGTTTCAAATAGAGGTGAAGCTGTTAGCTTTGGAACTTCTGGTCATCGTGGATGTTCATTGAGAAAAAGTTTTAATGAAAATCACATTTTGGCAGTTTCTCAGGCTGTTTGTGATTATAGAAAAGAACAACGTGTTTTTGGCACTCTTTTTATGGGGATGGATACACATGCTCTTTCATATCCAGCACAACTCAGTTCTTTGCAGGTTTTATGTGCAAATGGTGTAAATGTTGCAATTGCAAAAAACAGTGGGTTTACTCCTACTCCGGTTATATCTCACGCAATTCTAACTCAAAATGTAAAAGGCGGTGAGTTAAGTGATGGTATTGTAATTACACCATCTCACAATCCTCCAAGTGATGGTGGTTTCAAATATAACCCAACACACGGTGGTCCTGCTGATACTGATGTTACTAGTTGGATTGAAAAACGTGCAAATGAGTATTTGAAAAATTCATTAAATGGTGTTAGAAAAATTGGAGTTAGTGAAGTTTTAAGTAGCCAGTACCTAGAAGAGTATGATTATGTTACACCCTATGTTAATGATTTAGAAAATATTATAGATATTGACGTTATTAAAAACTCAGGTATTAAGATTGGCGCTGATGCTATGTGTGGTTCTGGACTTGAATATTATGGTGCTATAAAAAAGCGTTATAATCTTAATATGGTAACTTTTAATGACAGTCTTGATTCAACTTTTTCATGTATGCATTGTGATAAAGATGGAAAAATAAGAATGGATTGTTCATCTCCTTATTCAATGGCTGGACTCGTTGCGTATAAAGATGATTTTGATATTGCGTTTGGTAATGACACAGATTTTGATCGTCATGGGATTGTTACAAAAAGTGTTGGACTTATGAACCCAAATCATTATCTGAGTGTGGCAATTAACTATTTGATGCAAAACCGTTCAAATTGGAAGAGTGACTTAAGAATTGGTAAAACATTAGTAAGCAGTTCTATGATAGATAGAGTTGCAAATGATTTAGGTAAAGTAGTAGATGAGGTTCCAGTAGGATTTAAATGGTTTGTTGATGGACTTCATAATGGTACGGTTGCTTTTGGTGGTGAAGAGAGTGCGGGGGCTAGTTTTTTGCGTAAAGATGGCACTGTATGGTCAACAGATAAAGATGGAATTATTATGTGTCTACTCGCTGCTGAGATTACTGCAAAAACTGGACGTGATCCTGGTATTCATTATAAAGATTTAGAAGAGAAGTTTGGCTCACCAATTTATGAACGTTTAGATGCACCAGCTTCGAGTGAGCAAAAAGAGATTTTAAAGAATCTATCACCTGAGGATTTAAAAGAGGATACTTTAGCTGGTGAGAAAATAGAGGCAATTTTAACAAATGCTCCTGCCAATGGTGCGCCAATTGGTGGGCTGAAAGTAGTAAGTAAAAATGGTTGGTTTGCATTTCGTCCATCTGGAACAGAAGATATTTACAAAATATATGCAGAGAGTTTTGTAAGCTCTGAGCATCTGAAAAATATTCAAAATGAAGCACAAGCTATGGTTGCAAAACTTTTTAGTTAAATTTTATTTTCCCAATCAAATGCAGTTTTACAGATAATTTCAAGGTTGTCATATTTTGGCGACCAGTTTAGCTCATTTTTAATTTTAGTGTTATCAGAGATGAGGATTGATGGGTCTCCTGCTCGTCTTGGTTCAAATTTTGCATCAAAATCTATTTTAGTGATACTTTTCATCGTGGCAATTACCTCATTTACGCTAAAACCATGCCCATAACCACAGTTGAAGATATTACTTTTTTTATGAAAGAACATATATTCAAGCGATTTAACATGAGCGTCTGCTAAGTCATCTATATGAATATAATCTCTTAGGCATGTTCCATCAGGTGTATCATAGTCATCTCCAAAAATTGACATACCATCTCTTTTAGCAAGCGCAGTTTGTGCAGCAATTTTAATTAGGTGTGTTGAATTTGGAAAACTTTGACCAATTCTATTTTCAATATCTGCACCAGCAACGTTAAAGTAGCGTAAAATTACATAGTTAAAGTTTTCGTTAGCACTTTTGGAATCTTGTAAAATAGTTTCACTCATAAGCTTACTACTACCATATGGATTAATAGGATTCTTTGGTGTTGTCTCTTTAATTGGTATCTCTGTAGGCTCACCATATACTGAAGCTGTTGATGAAAATACAAAATTATTAATACTGTTTTTTATACACTCATTTATAAGGTTTGCAGTATTTACAGTGTTATTTAGATAATACTTCATAGGGTTTTTTACAGATTCAGGAACAACAATGCTAGCTGCAAAATGAAGTATGGCATCAAAATTTCCATTTTTTAATATTTCACTAATTTTTTTAAAGTCTGAAAGCTCAGCTTTTATGAATTCAAAACGAGAAATATCTTGAAACATTTTACTAAGTGAATCAATAGTCTGTTGGTGGCCAGTAGATAAATTATCTAAAACAGTAACATTATGTTTACTCTCAAGGGCTAACTGTTTTACAACGTGACTACCTATATAACCTGCACCGCCAGTAACTAATATTTTCATATATTTACCTATTTTAATCTTTGTCGTAGATTATACTATAATTACTTTTTTATTTAGGATTTATAATGCGAGAAATGATAGAGTATTTTTTTGTTAAATTGTTAATTTTTTTGGCATCTATTATGCCTAAGTCATTAGTATATAAGATTTTTAAATTTATTGCAATTTTACTTTTTAAGTTAGATAAAAAACGAAGAGAACTCACCATTAAAAATCTTACTCTATCTTTTGTAGAAAAAAATGAGATAGAAATTGAAAGTTTGGCAAAACAGAGTTATATAGAGTTATCAAAAACAGTAGCTGAAATTATTTTGATTATAAACAAACAGTTAGATGTTAATTCATTGGTAACAAATGTTGATGAAGCGGTGCAGAGGTTAAATAGTTACAAAAGAGATACTTCTATAGTCTATATTACGGCGCACTTTGGTAATTGGGAACTTTTGGCCCAGTTTATGGCGGTAAATGGTTTTCCTATTGGTGTTATAGGGCGTAGAGGTAATAATTCCTTAATAGAAAATAACATTACCACACCTTTTAGACAAATGAATGGAAACAAAAATATTTATAAAAAAAATGCAATTATACATATGATAAAAGTGATTAAAAACAATGAATCATTTGGAATTTTAATAGATCAAAAAGCAGGACATCAAAATAGTGTTAGAACAACATTTTTCGGACGTGATGTAATGACAACAACATCTGTAGCTATGTTAAAACTCAAATATAATCCAATATTGCTTTCAATATTTATGACAAGAGATAATGATGGTAGATATAAAGTAATTATAAATAATCCGATTGAATATGAATCTGTTGGTAGCAAAGATGAGGATATTAAGAATATTACACAATTGTGCAATGATGCTGTAGAAGATGTAGTTAAGGCATATCCATCACAGTGGTTTTGGATGCACAATAGATGGAAGCTATGAGTATTTTAATCTTAAGTGATGGTAGAGCTGGGCATCTTAATCAATCTATTGCATATGCTAAATATCTTGGTGCAAAATATGAGATAGTAAATGTAGTATTTAAATATAAATTTTTTAAAAATCTTTCATATCTCTTAGATTTTTTTAAAATTTATACAGAATCAATTTTTAATACAACAATAAGAGATTTTAGTACATTTAATTATATTGTTTCTACTGGATCATCTACATATTATCTGAATAAAACTTTTGCTAAAAAATATAATTTAAAATCAATTGCTTTGATGCTTCCACATGGTTTTAGGTATGACTTTGACTATATTTATGCACAAAGTCATGATAAGCCTCCAAAACAGAGTAATATTATTGAGATGGATGCAAATTTTAGTTATTCAAAGCCACTTAATTTATATGAGCCTTTGAAAAAATCTGTAGCAATTATTATTGGTGGACAAAATAGTGTATACAGTATGAATGTCAAAGAGATAAAAGAGTATTTAGATAGCATATTTAATCTCTTTTATGATTATGAGATTGCTGTTACATCATCACCTCGTACATCAAAAGAGATTGAGAATTTACTTGATAGTTATGAGTTTGCGTATAAGGTTATTTTCTCTCAAAATAGAGTAAATCCGATAGCAGATTTTTTAAGTAAATGTGATTATGTTTTTATAACGGCTGATTCTACTTCAATGATAAGTGAAGCAGTTGGAAATGGAAGTTCTAATATTGAAGTTTTACCACTTGCTACGCTTAAGGATAATAAATTTACTACATTTGTACAGAATCTTGAAAATGGTGGGTATTTACATCTATTTAATGGAAAAGTATCCAAAAATAGTAAAAAAATTGATTTTAAAAAGTATATAAGAGTATGAGAATCGTGCAGATATTACCTGAACTAAATGAGGGTGGTGTTGAGCGTGGAACAGTTGAGCTTAGCGCTGAGCTTGTTAAAAACCATCATGAAAGTATTGTAATAAGTAGTGGTGGTAAGTTAGTATCTCAAATTGAGAAAGATGGAGCTAGACATATTGTACTTGATGTTAGCTCTAAAAATCCATTTACTGCATTTGTAAGAGTATTAAGTTTACGAAAAGTATTAAAAGAGATAAAACCAGATATTGTTCATGTCCGAAGTAGGGTACCAGCTTGGCTTGCATTTTTGGCAAATAGAAGACTTAGAATACCATTTATTACGACAGTACATGGGTTTAATAGTGTAAACTTTTATAGTAAGATTATGACTCATGGTGACTCAGTTATCTGTGTTAGTTCTTCTATAAAAAAATATATTCAAAAACATTATGATGTTGAAGATAATAAAATTTATGTGATAGCACGAGGGGTTGATTTAGAAAATTTTAATCCAAAAAAAGTTGATAATGGTTTTATAAAAGAGTTTAAAAATAGGTACAATTTGAATGAAAAAATTGTAATTTCTAGTGTCGGTAGGATTACTCAGTTAAAAGATTATGAAACATTTATAAACTCTATTAATATGTTAAAAAAAGAGATACCAAATGTCGTAGGTTTAATCGTTGGAAGTGTTCATAGAAATAAAGAAGATTATTATCAAAAGTTGCTTGATTTGATAAAAACTTTAGGTGTAGAAAAAAATATTATATTTACAGGTAGTCAAGTAAACATTGCTGAGATTTATTCTCTTAGTCAAGTAACAGTAAGTAGCTCAAAAAAGCCTGAAAGTTTTGGTAGAAGTGTAGCTGAGGCGATTGCTATGAATACTCCAGTTGTAGCTACTGCTCATGGTGGTGTATTAGACATCATTAAAGAGTCTGAAAATGGTTATTTCTTTGAAGTTGCAAATGCGAAAGACTTAAGTGAAAAAATAGTATTAGCTTCAAAATTAGAGTTTGATGGATTTACATATATTAGCAAAAACTTTTCTCTTTTAAATATGGTTAAAGAGACACTAGTTGTATATGAGAATTTAGTTAAGATATAAACTCTATGATTCTTTTACTAGCAAAGCCATCACCATAAGGACTTTTCATTAGAGATACTTTTTTGTATTCATCTTCATGATGGAGTAATTTCTGTGCCTCTTTTATAATTTTTTCTTTATTGGTTCCTACAAGCATTGCAGTTTTAGCTTCTATGGCTTCTGGTCTTTCAGTTGTGTCACGAGTTACAAGTACAGGTTTACCAATGCTGGGAGCTTCTTCTTGGATTCCACCGCTATCTGTAATAATAAAATATGATTTATTCATAATGAATACAAATGATTCATAATCTAGTGGATCAATCAGGTGAATATTTTTTGTATTAGATAATAATTTAATAACAGGCTCTTTAACATTTGGATTTAAGTGAACGGGGTAGACTATTTGAATATTTATGTTTTTATTTGCAATTTCATTTAAAGCTTCGCAGATATTTATGAACCCTTGCCCAAAGTTTTCTCTTCTATGACCAGTTACTAAAATAAAACGTGTATTTAAAATATCAAATGGTAGATTTATCTGTTTTATTAGCAATTTTTGCAATGTTTTGTCATTCTCTATTTTTTTTATTACTAAAAAAAGAGCATCAATGACAGTATTTCCAGTAACTGTTATTGCACTCTCTTTGATACCTTCATTTAGTAAATTTTGTTTAGATCTTTGTGTTGGTGATAAATGAAATTTAGTAAGTTTTGAAGTTAGCTGCCTATTTGCCTCTTCTGGCCAAGGACTGTAGATATTATAAGTTCTTAGCCCTGCTTCAACATGTGCAACATCTATTCGTTGATAATAACATGCAAGTGCAGTTGAGAATGTTGTGCTTGTATCACCATGTACAAACACAATGTCTGGCTGAAACTCATCTAGGATGGGTTTCATGCCAAGTAAAATATCAGATGTAATGTTATTTAGAGTCTGTTTTACTTTCATCATATTTAAATCGTAATCTGGTTTTATATGGAAAACTTCTAATACTTGATCGAGCATTTGGCGATGTTGTGCCGTAACGCATACTTTTGTATTAAAAATATCTGTATGTTTCTCAAACTCTTTTATTAGTGGAGCTAATTTGATGGCTTCAGGACGCGTTCCAAATACGATTAATATTTTTTTCATACAATAGTCTTATATTGTTCAAGTGTCTGTTTTGCGATAGTTAACCAATCAAAATTTTTATCTACCATCTGTTTTGACTGCTTGCCCATCTCTTCTATGTTAGAATCTAATAGTTTATCAATTGCTAGTGCTAAATTTTTTTCATCAGCACTTTCACATAAATATCCATTAACGCCATCTTTTAAGATAATAGGAATCCCACCAACATCTGTTCCAACCAAAGGAAGTGAAGCAGCCATAGCTTCTAATCCGCTAATGCTAGTAGCCTCCATTAATGATGGTAAGATTGAGAAATCTGCGGCGCTATAGTAGTCTATTATCTCATGGTGTTTTTTTGCACCTAATAATATGTATCTATTTGCAAAGTATTTTTCTAATATCTCTTCTATAGAATTGAATTCCTCACCATCGCCTATAAAGAGTAATTTTAATTTGCTATTTTTTATGTATTGTGTAGCTTTTGCTAAGTAAGTGACACCATTTTTCCATACCATTCTGCGTGTGATTATTGCCAGTTTTTCATCATCAGCAATTTTAAGTTCAGTTCTTAAATTGTTTCTCACCTTTTCATTTCTTGAGAATTTATCTGAAATTACACCATTTGATATAAATTTTTTTCTTGCTCTTATATTAAATGGAATTTCTAGTAGCTCTTGGCTTGGTGCTAAAAATAGCTCAGGTTTTCTAAATAATCTTTTTAGCACTGAAAGACGATACCCACCTTTTTTTATTCGTTTTAGAAATCCTGATGTATGGTTTGTATAAGCTAATGGAATATTTTTTATATTGTAAAACTCCAGTGGTCTCATCCCATGTATATGTATTATGTCAAATTTATGCTGAGTTGTTAGTTTTTTTAGAAATCTATTAATTTGGTATCCATAGGTAAGACCGAAGTATTTTAATTTAAATCTATAAATATCTATATCTTCTAATGTTTCAAATTTTTTTTGTTCATGTGAGACAAATTTTGTAGCAACTGATACTTTACAACCAATAGATGTGAGTGCAATTGATAGTTCATGTACATGTGCAGTTATGCCACCGACAGTTGGAAGATAATCAAGAGAAACCATTAAAATATGCATTGTTTTGGATACTTTTTATAATTTAAATATAGTACTGTATTGTACTTAAATAATGGAAAATGAGTGCTTTTATTACTAGTTTTGCAAGTAGTCTACTATTTTGATACAATTCTTTTAAATATTTAAGGCACATATGACATGATTGAAGCTCAGTATCATCCTAGTGCTAGACCTGAAATGAAGAAATTTATTACAAACTCTCCAAAAGTTACTTTAGAGGTTGGTTGTAGAGAGGCCTTTTTTAGTAAAAGTCTTCAAGAGAGTTTTGATATTAAAGAGTCATGGGGAATTGAACCTGATGATATAGTTAAAGAAGTAGCAGAAAAGAATTTGACAAATTTTATTAGTGGTTTTTACTCAAAAGAGTTGGACCTTCCTAAAAACTATTTTGACTTGGTTATTTTTAATGATGTCTTAGAACATATTTATGATCCTTGGGAAATTTTAAAGTTTACAAAAACAATTTTAAAAAAAGATGGAATTATTGTGGCTTCTATTCCAAATATTAGACATAAAAATGTTTTAAAAAATCTTCTATTTAAAGATGATTTTACTTATGAAAAGGCTGGAATTTTAGATGTTACTCATATTCGTTTTTTTACTAAGAGTACTATGATGAAACTGTTTCAAGAGAGTGGATTTATTGTTGAAAACATAGAGCCAGTTATTTTAATTAAAAAAAGAAGATTCTATAAAAAGATTTTGCAATTTCTAAAAAATTTATTACATTTTTCAGCGTTCAATAGATTTAAATCAATTGAATATGCACAGTATGGTATAACGGCTAGAGTTGCAGAATAATCATCCATTAGTAACAGTTGGAGTTGCTCTATATAATCATGAAAAATATATTGTTGATTGTTTAAAATCAATTGTAGAGCAGACATTTACAGATATAGAATTAATTGTTATTGATGATGGCTCTTCTGATAACTCTTATAATGTGGCAAATAGCTATTTACAATCGCAAGATAGAATTAAATATATAATTAAAACACGTAAAAATATAGGAATGTGCAACACTTTAAATGAAATTGCACACCTCTCACATGGTAAATATATCTCTTTTGTGGGTTCAGATGATTATTGGGCAAAAGATAAAATTAAAGAGCAAGTTGAGTATTTAGAGAATAATTTAGATATAGCATTAGTCCACTCTAACTCAATTGTAGTTGATGATGATAATAATGAAACATCAAAAATTGAGTATCAAAATAGAAAAAATAGTAGTGATTTGTTTGAAGCAATTTTATTTGGTAAAGGAGGAATTAATACGCCTTCACATCTATATAGAACAGCTATTTATGAAGAAATTGGTTATTATGATTCATCATTTAGGTTTGAAGATACAGACTTTTGGCTTAGGGTTACGAATAAATTTAAAGTTGGATTTATCAATAAGTATCATACATATTATCGTTGGCATGATGAAAATTTGAGTGCTAATGCAAATAAATTGAAATTTTATAATGATGAGATTGTAAGAATTTATAGAAAAAATATAGTAGATACTCAACTAAAACAAAAAGCGATAAGTAGAATTTATAAGAAGTCTCTATTGGTTGCTTTACGAACATTAAAAATTAACTACTTTTTAAAATATTTTATGAAATTTATATCTTGTAAATATTTTAGAAAATGTTAAAAAGGCGATGAGATGAAAGGTATTATATTAGGTGGTAGTATCTAATTATAAAAAGTAATTTTTATTGAAGAGACAGTTTATTAAATGTAATATACTAGAAAAGAGGATTTATCTGCTCTTACCAAACTTTTATAGAAAAATTAGTACAAATCAATGTTTAGCTAAATGTAGTTATAAGAAATAAGATTGAGACATTTTTTAAAGAGGCTAATTTAAATATTTATAAACATTTTTAAGAGGTATAAGTAAAATGAATTTCAAGAGAACTTCAATTGAAGATATTGTACTTATTGAACCAAAGGTTCATGGAGATGATAGGGGATACTTTGTAGAAACATTTAGACAAGATAAGCTCGAAGAGTTTATTGGTTATGAGATAGATTTTTGTCAAGATAATGAATCAAAAAGTTCATATGGAGTATTAAGAGGTCTGCATTATCAACTTCCGCCTTTTGCGCAAACTAAGCTTGTTCGTGTAGTGCGTGGACGTATTCTTGATATTGCTGTTGATATTAGACAAGGTAGTCCAACATTTGGCCATTATCTTAGTATTGAACTCTCAGATGAGAATAAGTTACAGTTGCTTATTCCAAGAGGTTTTGCACATGGATTTGTAGTATTGAGTGATGAGGCAGTATTTTCATATAAAGTTGATAACTATTATAGTGTGCAAAGTGATCGTGGAATTGCTTATGATGATAAAGATATTAATATTGATTGGCAGATAGAAGCTGATAAATTACAACTCTCCTATAAAGACTCAATACAACAATCATTTAGTGAAACGACTGATTTATTTGAGTATGGTGTAGATTATTATAAAGATGTATCGGGTGTTTAATATTTTAGTAACAGGAGCTAGCGGACAGCTGGGTTCAGAAATAAGAGAACTTTCTTCAAACTATGAATATAATTTTTTCTTTACAAATAAAGATGAACTTGATATTACTCATGAAAGTAGTATTAGCGATTTTGCTAAACAGAACAATATAAATACAATAATTAATTGTGCAGCATATACAGCTGTTGATAAAGCTGAGGATGAGATAGAGATTGCTACTAAAATTAATTATTACGCACTTAATAATTTAGCTCGTGTGAGCCGTAATAATAATATAAAATTAGTTCATATTTCAACTGATTATGTATTTGATGGTAAAAATTACAGACCATATATAGAGACTGATACAACTAATCCACAATCTATATATGGTCAAACTAAACTAGATGGGGAAAAAGAGCTATTAGAAATTAATCCCATAAATTCTATTATCATTAGAACATCTTGGCTTTATTCTAGTTTTGGAAATAATTTTGTAAAAACAATGCTCCGTCTTGCTAATACACATGATGAGTTAGGCGTCATTTATGATCAAGTTGGTACTCCAACATATGCAAGAGATTTAGCAAAAACAATTTTAGATATTCTTCCTATTATAAATAATAAAGATGTTGAAATTTTTAATTACTCTAATGAGGGAGTACTTAGTTGGTATGATTTTGCTAAAGAGATTATTAAAATGGCAAAAATAGAGTGTACTATAAAACCAATTGAGACAAAAGAGTATCCAACGGCTGCTACTCGTCCACATTATTCACTGTTAAATAAATCAAAAATTAAAGATTATTACCGTATTGTTATTCCATTTTGGAAAGATAGTTTAAAAGAGTGCTTGGTTAAATTAGGAGAAAAGAGATGATGAATAAAAATATATTAGTAACAGGATGTGCTGGATTTATTGGAAGTAATTTTGTTCCATATTTTTTAGAAAAATATTTAGAGTATAATATCATAAATTTGGATTTATTGACTTACGCAGGAGATGAAGAAAATTTAAAAGAGCTTGGTTCTCATAATAGATATAAATTTATTAAGGGTGATATTTGTAATCGTGAATTGGTTGAATTTATTTTTAACGAATACGATATTGGTGGAGTAATTCACTTTGCGGCTGAATCTCATGTTGATAATTCAATTAAAAATCCTAGTGTATTTATTGAAACGAATGTTACAGGCACATACACTTTAATTGATGTGGCACAAAAATATTGGATGAATAAACCGTTTGAATATAAAGATGATTATCTAGGATGTCGTTTTCATCATATCTCAACTGATGAAGTGTATGGAACATTAGGAGAGAGTGGACTTTTTACTGAGTCAACACCATATGCACCTAATTCGCCATATTCAGCTTCAAAAGCATCTAGTGATATGATTGTTCGTGCGTACAATGAGACATTTGGACTCAATACTGTAATTACAAACTGTTCAAATAATTATGGACCAAAACAGCATGATGAAAAATTTATACCTACAATTATTAGAAGTGCATTAGCTAATAAGCCTATTCCAATTTATGGAGATGGTAAAAATATTAGAGATTGGCTCTATGTGTTAGATCATTGCAAAGGGATAGATTTAGTCTATCACACAGGAAAAAGTGCGCAAACTTACAATATTGGTGGAAGAAATGAAAGAGATAATCTGTATATTGTAGATAAAATCTGTGAACTGTTAGATTCTATGAAGCCAGCAGCTAAGAGCTATAAAGAACTTATAACATTTGTAGAAGATAGAGCAGGACATGATAGAAGGTATGCAATAGATGCAACTAAAATAGAGACAAAGTTAGGCTGGAAGGCTGATGAAGATTTTGAGTCTGGAATTATAAAAACAGTTGAATGGTATTTGGAAAAATATAAGTAATGAAAGTTTTACAAATTTTAAGGGATATTATTTAAAGTTAATATGCTTATTGATAAACTTTTCAATATCATTATTTAGCAGTAAATCAAAATTATCTTCTATTTTTTTTATTTCCCAGTTCCACCATTTTATAGTAAGTAGTTGCTCAATCTGCTCTTGTGAAAATCTAAATTTTATGTGCTTAGATGGATTACCACCAACTATTTCATATGGTTTTACATCTTTTGTAACTACGGCTCGCGCACCAATAACAGCGCCATCACCTATAGTTACACCAGATAAAATAAGAGCACCATCTGCAATCCAGACATCATTGCCAATTTTTACATCTCCTTTTGAGTGAGTACAATTTTTTGTATTAAACTTTGCATCAAATGGGTATGTTGTTCCCCAATTATGATGATGTTCAGAACCACCATATATAGATACACCAGAGGCAATAGAGACAAATTTGCCAATTGATACTTGATTTGGAAGTGCATATATATTTGGATTCCCATAAGAGTACTCTCCCACGGAAATTTTTTTATATTTTTTATTATCTTTCATATAAAAAGGGTGTCTTTTTTCTTTTCTATATTTTTTAAAACTTCTATAGTATGATGAAAAAAATTTGTTGATTGGTTTGATGAGAGCATTCAAGAAATCTTCCTTTTTTGGTTATATGTTATGCCATAAATATTCATTACTAAATGGTATATTAAAGAGAGTTTCAATCATGTAGGAAGTGACTGCTGTCTCATTAAAATATGTTTGAGCCTTTTTTTGTCCATTTGAAGCAATGTTATTTCGTTCACTACTATTTCTTAGGTAGAACAATATTTTCTCTTTTAACTCTTTAAAGTTTTTAAAATATACAAGTTCATTTTCACTAAATAGTTTGTTGAATTTAGGAATTTGTGGAGATAGTGTGCATACACCATTTGCTGTTAAGTGAACAATTCTATCTGATGAGTAAAGTTCTATATCATTTCTCCTGCTATAGTTGATTGCTAGTTTGGTGTCTATTAGAGTGTTTAAATATTTTTGACCATGCAAGAGATTTTTCTTGTTATCTCCAAAAATACCAACTTTAAAATCTTTAAATTCATTGAGTAAAAAGTTAATAAGTTTTTTTCTTGTTTCATCTGAACGACCTATAAATAGAATGTCATAAGTTGGATTTTTTTTACGAAAAGCACTATATTTATCAATTGATTTATCGCAAATATTTGGAATGAAATAGATATTGTTAAAACTTTTATCATTAAGTTCATATTTAACCTCATTAACTCCAGTTGTAGAAAAAAAGGCATCTATGTAGTTTGATTTTTCTATAATAGCTAGTTTGTCTTTTAACCAATCTACCCACCACATAGCAATTTTAATATTAGGGTACTCTTTTCTTATTATCTCTAACGTTTTTGCATCAATGAGTTCACTTTTACCAAGTAGCAGAACATTTGGCACTATTTGGCGTACAGTTTCTAATAGTGAATCATTGAGTTTTTTTCTTCCAAGTTTTTTTGTTTTAAATATTGTAGAGTTTTTTGCAATATCACGATAGCTAAAATCGTAGACAAAGTGACCATTTCTAATTAGTCCATTGGTTATTTTTCTATCTGTTGCATAAAAAGTAGCACCATTTTTTTCATTACTAAAGTTTGCGCAATGAACAATTTTAAGTAAATTCACGAGTATTCCAAAGCATTAATAACTTCTTTATAAACAGATTCAACGCTTATATCTTTCATACATTCATGCTCGGTAGGACACTTTTTTTTATAGCAAGGATGGCATATAATTGAAGATGAGGGTTTGATGTTAGTATGTACAGAATTAGTATGTATGAAAGATACAGAATGTTTTATGTCAGTTGAGCCAAAAATTGTTACAGTTTTAATTCCAAGTGCAGCTGCTATATGTGTAGGTCCACTGTCATTTCCAAGATATAGATTAGCTAAGCTAATAACTGATTTTAGCTCTGTAAGGTTTGTTTTATTGACAAAGCTTAGTATCTTACCTTTAAATTCATCCATAATCTCTTTTGTATCGTCAAGTTCTAACTTTGAACCTACTAAAATGATTCCAAAATTATTTTTTAAAAGACTAATGAGGTTTTTAAAATTTTCTTTTCCCCATTTTTTACTTTCCCATGCTTTACTAGTGCCTACTGAGATGGCAATTATTTTTTTATTTGTGAATTTATTTTTAATTTCAGATTCATATCTGTTTTCTTTACTTACAGGTAACGTAATTGAACTATTTTTTTTATCTAAAATATAGTTTTTTATTAGTTTTTTGTCTATGTTTAATGCTTCTAATATCTCTTGCATACTTTTAGAATGGGTTTTTATATGGAATAGTTTTTGAAAAAAATTATAAGATTTATTGATAGTATATTTTTTATTTACAAAAAAATTAATGTAGTGAGAAGGTTTATTACATTGTAAATTAATAACTGTATGAAATTTTTTATTTTTAAGGTTTGAAACTGTACTTAGAAAGCTATTATGGAGTATGAATTCATTGAAATAGTCTGTATCGCTATATAGACCTTTACCAATATTAGAAGTTAAAAAAGTTATATTTGCACTGTTATTGAAATATTTTATGGCTCTGAAAATTGGTTCAAGTGTAACCAAGTCACCCAAAGAGGTAAAGCGAATAATTAAGATATTTATTTTGTTCATTCTTAAAATAATACCTAAATTTAGATGTAATAAGATAAAATTAGCACTAAGAAAATGCTGAAAAGGGCAAGATGAAATACACAGAGATAGACTTTAATGATAAAGTAATTTTAATAACAGGTGGCGCTGGTTTTATTGGAAGTAATTTGGCATTTTATTTTCAGGATAACTATCCAAGCTCAAAAATAGTTATTTTTGATTCTTTTCGCTCAGATGCAAAATTTCCATCAGGCAACTTTACATCACTGGGACACTTTAAAAATTTAAATGGCTTTAGAGGTGAAGTAATTAGTGGTGATATTAATGTGAGTGAAGATTTAAGTCGCTTAAATGAGTATAGTTTTGATTATATTTTTCATCAAGCAGCAATTAGTGATACAACTGTTATGGATCAAAAGCTAGTTATTCAAACAAATACAAATGCTTTTAAAGATATTTTAGATATTGCAGTTACTCATACTGCAAATGTTGTTTACGCGAGTAGTGCAGGAACATATGGTAACTCAGCAGCTCCAAATAGTGTAGGAAGTGGTGAGATTCCAGAAAATGTGTATGGTTTTAGCAAGTTAATGATGGACAATATTGCAAAAAGTTACATGCAAAAATATACAAATATTTCTATTGTAGGGCTTAGGTATTTTAATGTTTATGGCGCACGTGAGTTATATAAAGCTAAAACTGCTTCTATGATGCTTCAACTATCTACTCAGTTACTAGCAGGAAAAGTTCCAAGACTGTTTAAATATGGGGAGCAAAAAAGAGATTTTGTATATATTGAAGATGTAATTCAGGCAAATATACTAGCTGCATCAGTAAACAATAGTGGTATTTTTAATGTGGGTAGTGGCAAAGCTCGTACTTTTAATGATGTAGTAAATATTTTACAAAAAGAGCTTGGAACATCGCAGAAAATTGAGTATTTTGATAACCCATATAGCTTTTATCAAAATCACACCCAAGCAGATATTAGTGAATCCAAAGAGGTGTTAGGCTATGAGCCAAATTTTGAGTTAGAAGATGGGATTGCAGCTTATAAAGATGAACTCATAGAGATATATAATAAAGAGCAAAATTAAAATGAACGTACTAAAAGAGGCAAATGTAAAAATTTTGGTTGTTGGTGATTTAATGATTGATAATTATCTTTGGGGGAGTTGTGAGAGAATTTCACCAGAAGCACCTGTTCAAATTGTTGATATTACAAAAGAGACTATTGTTTTAGGTGGAGCTGGAAATGTTATAAATAACTTAATCTCTTTTGGTGCAGAGGTAAATGTAGCCTCTGTAATTGGTGATGATAAAGCAGGAGATGAGTTGGTTCGTGAGTTAAAGTCTATTGGAATTGATACAAAATCTTTGGTAGTTCAAAATAGTAGGAAAACTAGTAAGAAAAGTAGAATAATATCTGGGCATCAACAAGTATTGAGGTATGATAAAGAGAGTAAAGAAGATATTAAAAAAGATAGTTCAAAAAAATTATTAGAAAATATTGCAAAAATAATAGAAAATATAGATATTATTATTTTATCTGATTATGCAAAAGGCGTACTTACTAAAACTCTTACAAGAAATATAATAGAGTTAGCTAATAAATTAAGTAAACCGATATTAGTTGATCCAAAGGGTGATGATTATAGTAAATATAAAAATGCTAGTATTATAACGCCAAATAAAAAAGAGGCGTCAATTGCAAGCTCAGTTGATATAAAAGATAATCAATCATTAGAAGAGGCTGCTAAAAAGCTAAAATCTAATTTGAATTTAAAACAAGTTGTAATTACACTCTCTGAAGATGGTATTGCTATATATGAAGATGAGTTAACAAAAATAGCTACAGTAGCAAAAGAGGTTTATGATGTAACAGGCGCAGGAGATACTGTAATTGCAGCCTTAGCATTTGCTCTTGGTGCTAAGAAAAGTCTGCTTCAAGCGGTCTCTTTTGCTAATGAAGCCGCTGCTGTGGTTGTTGGTAAAATTGGCTCAGCTACTGTAACACTTAGTGAAATTGATACGTATGTCTCTACTCTTGGTAAAAGTAGTTCAGATATGCATATTAAGTCTAAAGCAGAGATGGTTGAAATTACTAAATGGTTAAAATCTCAAAATAAAAAGATTGTATTTACTAATGGCTGTTTTGATATTTTGCATTATGGACATGTACGTTATTTAGAAGAGGCAAAAAGTTATGGAGATATTTTAATAATTGGTCTTAACTCTGATTCATCAGTTAGGCGCTTAAAAGGAGATGAAAGACCGATTAACTCACAAGATGATAGAGCATATATTTTAGCCTCATTAGAGGCTGTGAATTATGTAGTACATTTTAATGAAGATACACCATATGATTTAATAAAAGCATTAGAACCAGATATTCTTGTCAAAGGTGGAGATTATAGAGGTAAAGAGGTTGTTGGTAATGATATTGCAAAAAGTGTTAGATTGGTTGATTTTGTAGATGGTAAAAGTACAACTAGAACGATTGAAAAGATTAAGAGTTCGACTATTTGCTAAAATCCTTTACCAAATAGTTCCTCTTCTACAACAGAGCAGATAATGTGACCTATTAAAATGTGTGTTTCTTGTACTCTTGGAGTCTCATTTGATGGCACACAGATACAATAATCACATAACTCTTTCATATGTCCTCCATCTTTTCCAGTCAATCCAATACTAATAATGCCCTTTTTCTTACACTCGCGTAAGGCTTCAATAATATTTTTAGAATTTCCACTCGTAGAGATTCCAATGAACATATCTCCACTAACTCCATTAGCCTCTACTTGTCTTGAAAATATTTTCTCATAACCGTAATCATTTCCAATTGCAGTTAAAATTGATGTGTCTGTTGTTAGTGCGATTGAAGCAAGTGCAGGTCTGTCAAAATAAAATCTAGCAACAAGCTCTCCTGCGATGTGTTGTGCATCAGCAGCACTTCCACCATTTCCAGCGATTAAGGTTTTATTTCCATTTTTATATATCTCTATAGTCTTTTGTGAAACTTGGTATATCAAGTTCATTAGTTTTTCATCTTCAAGCATAGCTTTTTTAGTTTCGTACGAGTTTTTAATTTGTGAATCTATGAATGTTTGCATTTTTAACCTTTTTGTAGTGTCTTAAAGAGTTTATAGATACTTTTTGTATCTTTATCTAGCACTCTCCAAATGAATTTAAGTTCAACTATTTTTATAAGAAAACTCACACTAGAGAGAAGTTTGCTAAATCTTTGAAAAAAATCTATATTACCCGTTTTGTCAATATAGAGTTGTATTAACTTTATATAATCTACATTAATATCATATTTTGCAATGGAAAACATAAATAAAAATAGGTCTCTAAACTGCAACGTTTTTAAGTCTTGCTCATTATTAAAGCTCTCTTCAAAATCAATTAAATATACTTTGTCATTTTTATACGTGAAGTTTTTAATTTGAGAAGCACCGTGATATTCATTTATATTGTGAAGATTAGCTAACTCTTCTATGGTTTTAATTAGTAGATTGTCTATGTCATCAACAAAATGATATTTTATCTGTTCATGTACGGTTTTCCCGCAATCTTCTAAAACAAAAAAGTCACTGTTTTTATATACTACAAGAGGGACTTTAATAGATTTTGAGTGTAAATTTGTCAGTTTTGAAATTTCATATTGAGTAGTTTCAAAATTAGATTTTGTTTTAACTGGTATTAAAATAGGATTTTTGGTTATTAAATAAATAAAATGATGAAATATATTTGATCTAGTTTGTCTGGTAAATTTAATCCAAAAGTCTCTATTTTCAAGTGTTATTTTCAAAACTTCTAATTTTGGATTTATTTTTAATTGAGCATAAACTTCTTTTTTAATAGCATTAGTATCTAAATTTTTCAATTTATAAACTTACCAGTTAATTTTTTATATTCATCACAACTCTTCAAAAGTTCTGCTTCACTATCAAGACAAGTGATTTTACCATGTTTTAAAACTGCAATTTTATCAGCGTTTTTAATTGTACTAAGTCTATGTGCAATGATTATAGTAATTCTATTTTTTGTAATGTTTTCAATTGCATCACTAATCTTCTTTTCACTTTTAGAATCTAATGCGCTTGTAGCTTCATCTAAGATTAAAATTTTTGGATTTACATAGAGTGCTCTTGCGATCGCAATTCTTTGGCGTTGTCCGCCTGAGAGATTAGTACCATTTTCATCTAGTATTTCATCAATCCCGCCTAACTCTTGCACAAACTCTAGTGCATTAGCATCACTTAGCGCATTGATGACTCTATTTTTATCTATATCTTTTCCGTACGCTACATTTGCAGCTATTGAGTCATTAAAAATGTAAACTCTTTGCGTTACCATAGAGATTGAATTTCTAAGGCTTTCTAATTCAAAGTTTTCTATTGTCTGTCCATCAAATAAAATTTTGCCACTTGTTGGATCGAAAAATCTTATTATTAGATTCACAATAGAGCTTTTACCTCCACCGCTATCTCCTACAAGTGCTAGCTTTTCACCTTTTTTGACTTCAAAACTAATTCCATTTAGTGCATTTAAATTTCCATATTTTAGTGTTATATTTTCTAGTTTTAGGCTATTTATTTCATTAACTTTCATATTTATTTCAGAAACAATTTTTGGTTTTTGATCAAATATAAATAGTATTCTCTCACTAGCAGCAACTGCATCTTGAAGTAGATTATAAAGAGAAGAGATTCTTTTAATTGGAGTATATAGCATAAAAAGTGCAGTTAAAAATGAGAAAAAACTTCCTACACTCATTTGATCTTCAATAACCTCTTTACCACCAACTATAATGACAGATGCAATACCAATTGCACCTAATATCTCCATTAGTGGTCCTGTAAGTTCTGATATTTTTACAGCTTTAATATTTATTTTAAAGAAGTTAAAGTTTTGTATTGAGAACTTTTTATATTCAAATTTTTCAGATGCATGAGCTTTTATAATTTCTATATTATTGAAAATTTCAGTAAGATTTGATGTAATATCTGAAGTTTTTTCTTGTGATTTATGTGAAAGTTTTTTTAATTTTTTGCCAATGATACTAAGTGGATAGATTATTAAAGGAATTACAATGAGCGCAAAAAAAGATAGTTTAGGACTTTGATAAATTACAACGCTCAAAAGACCAATAGCTGTAAGTGTCTGTCTTCCAATCTCTGGAATCATAGTTGAGACGACGCTTCTTATTCTATCTACATCGTTGACATTACGGCTTATCAGTTCACCAGTTCTGAATTCTTGAAAAAATTTAATGTCAAGTTTTAGCATATTTTCAAGTAATCTATTTCTTATTTTTCTAATGATGTCATGACCAATTAGTGCAGAAAAATATACTTGAATATACTTTCCACCACCTTTTAGAGCATAAACTAAGATTATTGCATATGGCAGAAGATATAGAAGTTCTAAATCTTTTTTAACAAATATCTCATCAAGGACAGGTTTTACTAAATAGGCTGAAGATGATGCACCAATGGCTGATAAAATCATGCCAAGTAGTGCTAAAAGAAAATATGGGATATAGCCCTTGAAGTACGGAAATACCAATCTCTTTAGTACAGTTTTTATGTCACTCAACGAAACCCTTTTTTAAACACAATTATACTACAATTGCGACAATTTAAATTTGGGGCATTTTTATGGTTGGCATTGTAGACTACAATATGGGCAATTTAGCTAGTGTTTTAAATGCTTTTTCTTCTTTAGGTGAAGATGCGCAAGTAGAATCAGACCCTGATAAATTGGCTCAATATGAGCTAGTAGTACTACCTGGTGTTGGTGCATTTGGCGATGCTATGGATCATTTAGGTGAACGTGGTATGGATGAGGCTGTTAAAAGTTACGCACAATCTGGTAGACCTATGATTGGAATTTGTCTTGGAATGCAACTGCTGTTTGATAAGGGTGAAGAGTTTGGTAGTCACAGTGGGCTTGGTTTAATTCCTGGTGTAGTTAAAGAGTTTGATAAAAGTCGTTTTAGACAGAAGTTAAAAGTGCCACATATGGGTTGGAACCGACTTTTTAAACAAAAAGATTCAGCACTTTTTAATGGTTTAGATGAATCTTTTTATCTATATTTTGTTCACTCTTTTCATGTAGAGTGTGAAGATGAATATGTAATAGGTAAAAGTGAATATGGTTATCCTTTTGTTAGTGCAGTAAATAGAGATAACATATATGGCATTCAGCCACACCCTGAAAAAAGTCATGAAAATGGACTTAAAATTTTACAAAACTTCTTAAAAATAAAGGAATAATTTTATATGGAATTGTTACCAGCAATTGATTTAAAAGATGGCAAAGCAGTAAGACTTACAAAGGGTCTTATGGATAGTGCTAAAGTCTATAGTGATGAGCCTTATGAACTTGCAAAACGTTTTGAGCAGATGGGTGCTACTTGGCTTCATTTAGTTGATTTAAATGGTGCATTTGCAGGTGAGCCTAAAAATTTAGAGCAGATTAAAAAAATTCGTCAAAATTGTAATTTAAAATTAGAACTTGGTGGTGGAATTAGAGATGAAGCCACTATAAAGCAGTATTTGGATCTTGGAATTAATCGTATAATTTTAGGTTCAATCGCACTTAAGAATCCTGATTTTGTTAAAGAGATGGCTAAAAAATATCCAATTGTTGTTGGAATTGATGCAATTGATGGTTATGTAGCAGTTGAGGGTTGGGCAGATATTAGTACAATGCGTGCAATTGATTTAGCAAATGAGTTTGCAAGTGCAGGAGTAGTTGCCATAATTTGTACAGATGTGGGTAAAGATGGAACACTTAGTGGTGTAAATGTTGAATTTACAAAAGAGATTGCCGAATGTGGAGTATCAACCATAGCAAGTGGTGGAGTTCGTGATGAACATGATATAATAGCACTTAGAGAAGCAAATGGAATTGATGGTGTAATCATTGGTAAAGCTTTTTATGAGGGTACTATTGATTTAGAAGCTTTATTTAAAGTAAATTCAAACTAGTTTTGGATATATTTTGGTTTTAAGAACATTTTATTGCCTGAAAAAGGAAACAAATTGAAATTAATGGTAGTAGATGATAGCTCAACAATGCGCCGTATTATTAAAAATACACTTGCACGTTTAGGTTACAAAGATATAGCAGAGGGTGAACATGGCGTAGAAGCTTGGGCACAATTGGATAAAGAAGCTGACTTTGATATGCTAATTACTGACTGGAATATGCCAGAGATGAATGGTCTTGAATTAGTAAAGAAGGTGCGTGCTGATGAACGTTTTGTAGACATGCCAATTATTATGGTTACTACTGAGGGTGGGAAAGCTGAAGTTATTACTGCACTTAAAGCTGGTGTAAATAATTATATAGTAAAACCATTTACTCCTCAGGTTCTAAAAGAAAAACTTGGTGCTGTGATTGGTACGGGAAGCTAGTTAATGCCCCCAAGCCAGTACTACGAATTAGTAGTTACCCCTGCCTCGCAATATAATCTTATTTTAGATTTTATATTACAACTTCCTATAGATGCAGTCGAAGAGTTAGAGAGTTCTATTTTTATACGTTCAGAAGAGTCACTAGAAGATATAGAGTGGGCAATAGGTGATTTTGCCTTTAAGCTCTCAGCACGTTTAAATCAAGATATTAAGATAGATTTTCAGATGTTTGAAAAAGATAATGAAGATTGGGTTGAACTATACCGTCAAGGTGTTGATCCAGTTGAAGTTGGAAGTTTCTACATACATCCTAGTTGGCATGAGGGAAAGGATAATTTTCATAACATTATAATAGATCCAGCCCTCGCGTTTGGTTCAGGTCATCATGTAACTACAGCTACATGTCTTAAACTTCTTTCAAGTAGCGATATAAAAGGAAAAAGTGCACTTGATGTTGGTTGCGGTAGTGGAATACTCTCAATTGCTGCTGCAAAGCTTGGAGCAGATGTAGATATGTGCGATAGTGATTCTTTAGCCATAACAAGTGCAGAGGAAAATGCAAAAATAAATAATATTTCAATTAAAAATTCTTGGGAAGGTTCTGCTACGGATTGTAATAAAGAGTATGACTTAGTTATTGCAAATATTGTAGCAGATGTAATTATTGCAATATCTACAAGCTTAAAGAAGTGCCTAAAAAAAGATGGTTTGTTGCTTCTTTCAGGAATTTTAGATAAATATGAGGGTAAAGTAACGGAAAAATTTAAAGATTTTAGAGTTTCAAGACGTATACCACAAGATGAATGGGTAAGTTTACTGCTACAAAAGGAAAAATAGTCAAATGAACGAAGATGATAATAAAAAGAGTGATAACAACTTTTTTAATAGAAACCCACTACTTAGCTTTTTGCTTTTTTCTATTGTTATAATTGCTGCATTTAAGATGATTATAGGTGATGGCGATACTAACTTTAATAGAAGTTTCCAAAATAAAATGACGCGCACACAAGAGGTTAGTTATTCAGAATTTAAAAAGCTTATATCTACAAATTCTGTTGAACAAGTTGCTATTGGTCAGACAATGGTACGTGCTAGTACAACTCAAGGTGATATGAAAGTCATCTATACGGCTAGAAAAGTGGGGCATGACGCAACACTTATTCCAATGTTAGATTCCAAAGAAATTACATATAGTGGTTTTAGTGAAAGTAATTGGCTAACTGATATGCTGGGTTGGATGTTGCCTATTTTCATTATTATGGGAATCTGGATGCTTTTTGCAAATAGAATGCAAAAAAGCATGGGTGGCGGATTACTTGGAATGGGTAGTTCTAAGAAAATGGTTAATTCTGAAAAACCTAAAACAAAGTTTGAAGATGTTGCAGGTGTTGAAGAGGCAAAAGAGGAAGTTGAAGAGATAGTTGATTTCTTAAAATATCCAGATCGTTATTTAAACCTTGGAGCTAAAATTCCAAAGGGAGTACTTCTTGTTGGAAGTCCTGGGACTGGTAAAACATTACTTGCAAAAGCGGTTGCTGGTGAAGCTGGTGTTCCATTTTTCTCAGTAAGTGGTTCAAGTTTTATTGAGATGTTTGTGGGAGTCGGTGCTGCGAGAGTTCGTGATTTATTTGACCAAGCTAAAAAAGATGCACCATCTATTATATTTATAGATGAGATTGATGCAATAGGTAAAAGTCGTGCTGCTAGTGGAATGATGGGTGGAAATGATGAACGTGAACAGACACTAAATCAACTCTTAGCAGAGATGGATGGTTTTGCTAGTGGTGTTCCTGTAATTGTACTAGCTGCAACAAACCGTCCAGAGGTTTTAGATGCTGCACTTTTACGTCCTGGACGATTTGACCGTCAAGTTCTTGTAGATAAGCCAGATTTTCATGGAAGAGTTAAAATTTTAGAGGTTCATGTTCAAGATATAGAGCGTGATAAAGATGTAGACTTAGAAGAGATTGCTCGTTTGACAGCAGGGTTAGCTGGTGCAGATTTAGCTAATATTATAAATGAGGGTGCGCTTTTAGCTGGTCGTAAAAATCGAGATACTGTTACTCAAAAAGATTTACTAGAATCAGTTGAACGTGCAATTGCTGGTTTAGAAAAGAAGAGTCGTAGAATAGATCCTAAAGAGAAAAAAATAGTTGCGTATCATGAGAGTGGACATGCACTTCTTGCAGAGACTACCAAAGGTGCTAAAAAGGTTAGTAAAGTCTCGATTATTCCTCGTGGACTTGCAGCACTTGGTTATACTTTAAATACTCCTGAAGAGAATAAATATTTAGCTCAAAAACATGAGTTGATTGCTGAAATTGATGTTCTTCTTGGCGGTCGTGCTGCTGAAGAGGTTTTTATAGGAGAGATTTCAACAGGGGCAAGTAATGACTTAGAACGTTCTACTGATATTTTAAAATCCATGGTTCAAGTTTATGGAATGAGTGATGTTGCAGGGCTTATGGTTCTCGAGAAACAACGTAGCTCATTTTTAGGTAACGGTATGGCTCAGGGAGCTAGAGAATTTAGTGAAAAAATGGCTGAGAATATGGATTCGTTTATTAAAACTACACTAGAAGAACGTTATGACGCAGTTAAAGAAAGATTAGAACTTTATAGAGATGCTATTGAAGATATTGTTAAAGTGCTATATGAAGAGGAAAATATTCCAGGTTCTGTTGTGAAAGAACTAATAGCAAAGCATGAGAGCGCAAACAATTTACCAACACTATTAGAAGATGAAACAGCAAAAGATGCCTCTTAAACATCAATATAATACATCTTTTATTGTAAATGAGGCTAAAGGTCTCATTTATACTCTGCTTACTATCACTTTATTAATTTTTATCTTTAGCTCATCTATTTTATTAAAGTTCATATCTCTTTTAGTAGTTGTTTTTTTATTATATATTTTTAGAAATCCTGAGCGTCATAGTGGTGAATTAGATGAAAATGCTATTATTAGTTCTGCTGATGGTCTTGTTGAATCTATTGAAGAGGATTTTGATAATAAATTTTTTAAACAAGGTGCATATAGAATTGTTTTAAGCAGAACAATTTTTGACACTACAATGTTACGAGCCTCATTTAACTCAAAAACAAAAGCTCGTTTGTTAATGAATGGATTGCATCTAAGTATGAACTCACCAAATTGTGAGATATTAAATCAAGGTGGATCACTTTATATGTGCCAAGGAACAAAAAAGTGTATAGCCGTATCTCATAAATGTGGTCTGTTTAGAATGGCTCTTTTTTATAAACAACCAAAATCTTTACAAGTTGGTGAGCGTTATGGTTATATTATTGGTGGAAAAATAGAGATATATCTACCATTAACCACAAGAATAGCAGTTAAAAAAGGAGATAGAGTCTTAGCTGGTGAGACTCTTTTAGCCTATTTTACTGCTTAACTAACTTTTTGTATTATAAAGTAGATATATTTTTGTTCTGTTTTAACTGGAGTTATGTGAGTGTGGTTGTATGTTTTAATTAGTCTAAAGTTAGCACTTAGTACTTCAAGCATTCTTCTCTCATCATATTGAAAAACATCTAAGTCACTGCATGTATCTGGTCCATCTAGTGCAAATGTTCCTATAATAGCCATAGCATTATCTTTTAAAGCTTTTGAAAGAGTTTCAAAGTATCTTTTTTTTTCATTAACTGTTAGTAGAAAGTGAAATGTTGCTCTATCATGCCAAATATCATATTTTTGCTTTGGATTAAAAAGTGTAATATCAGTTACAATATATTTTGGAATATTGCTATTTACGCCTAATCTTTTTTTTGTTGTATTAAGTGATGAACTAGAAATATCAAGTAGACTAATATCTTTAATATTTTTTTCTAAAAGAGTATCTACCAAAAGAGAAGCACCAGCACCGACATCGATAATTGCACTATCAGTCTTAATTTTTATATCTTCTAAAAGTTTTAATGAAACTTCTGGATACTCTTCATGCCAAAGAACTTTTGTGTAGTCTTTAGTTTTAAAGACATTCTCCCAGTGATTATGTCTCATAACTGTTTTTTCTTCTTTTATTGCTCTAAATGTTGCACCAGATGTTTTTTCTGAAGTTTTATAATCTGTTAGTTGTACCATTTCTACATCTATGAATCCACTACTTTTTATAATATCTATTAACTCATCTTTAGTGAGTGTCCCACCAATGCAGTTAGCCCAATCATTTTTGTCATCATTACAACATAAATCCTTTTCTTCTGTTGAGGGTACGCAGCATGATGTCTGATTTGCATTAATGCTGCAAAATGTAGCCTCTTTTGGTACACTAGTATCTATCATATCTGCAAATTGAAGCCTACCAGTAGGTTTAAGTATACGAAAAATCTCTTTAAATACCTTCTCTTTTGATTTACTAAGATTAATTGCACCATTAGATATAACAACATCTACGCTCTCATTTTCAATCGGTAATGACTCAAAGCTACATTGATGAAGTTTTATATTCGAAGCTTTAGCAAGGTTACTATGGAGCATTGCTTTTTCAATCATTTTAGGAGTTATATCTACACCAATTACTTTACCTCTATCTCCAACTAACAATGATGCAATTAGAAGATCAATACCTGCACCACATCCTAAATCTACCACTGTTTCAGCTTTATTTATACTGCCTAAACTAAATGGATTTCCAACTGCTGCACAATAGTCAAATAAGTCTAGGGGAAGTTTTTCTATCCACTCTTGTTTATAACCATGTTTGAGAGCATTATTTTTTCCTTTCTCCCATCCAAAATCTTGTGTTGGATTTATAGCTAATGCAGTATATAGCTCTATTATTGGATCTACTTGTCTGTTTGTAGGAAACATCATTTTATTAAAATGTAATAACCTGCTTGCTTTGACTAACCCAATCAGCAAGTTGTTTCATTGTTGATGATACCTTTTCATCAAAATATGGTTCATTCTTGTAGATTCCACATCTAGCATTACATGTGCCACATACCTGAAGGTTGACACCAGAATTGTATAGTTTTTTTATCATTTGAACTAAATCATGGTCATAAAATTCTGGTTTTAATGTACAATCTCTTGCTAAATCAACTGCATCATTCATTAAAAATATATTTACTTTTTCACCCATTTCATGTAGAGTTTTTACTAAACGTAGTGCATTCCATGCTACATCAGTACCATCATATGGTTGATGATTAAATATAATTGTTATCACGGTTATTCTCCTGAAAGTTTAGTAATACCTAAACCTGTTTCAATGGAAAACCCAGCTTTTGCCCATCCTTTAAGGCCACCTTGTAGATTTGTAGCATTTTTATATCCAAGGTTTCTTAACGTTTGTGCTGCTAATGCACCTCTACTACCACCACGACAATATGTGACTATGCGAGCATTTTTATTTTTTATTTTATTTAAAACATCAAACTCTAAATTCCCTCTCGTAATAGCATAGGTATCATCAGCGTATATTTGTCCCTCAGCTCTTTGATTAGCTTCTCTAACATCTAAAACAATTACATCTTCTTCATTATCAATAAGTTTTTTTAGCTGTTTTGGAGTTATCTCGCCCGTCTCTTTTTTTGCTTGCGTAATCAATTTATCTGTTTCAGGATGTCCTGCGTGTAGCGACGAAAGAGTTGCCATAAATAGAATAATAAACGCTGTATTTAAAAATTTCATTTTATCTCCTAATTTCCAAGATTATCTATAAGGTTTTTTAAAGAGTGATAGAGATCTTTAGCTTCATCTTTAAGTGATACATTATCTATCATATTTAACATAGGTTCCATATTTTGTGCTGAGATTATTGTTTTATTATTATCATCATATACAGCAATACGGCATGGCATAAATGGTGCGAACTCTCTGTTTTGCGTAAGTACTAAAGATGCCACTTTAGCTTGACATATTTCATATATCATAACTTTTCCATCAATTGGAAAACCTTTTGATTCTAAAATCTCAGAATAGTTGTAACTATGCAGTAGTGAGAAACCAGCATCCGTACAATATGATTCAAATGATTTTGTAATATCATCAACACTTTTATCAACACTAAGTGAGTATGTAAACATTTTTATCCTTTTAAATAGTAATATAGCAATATTGCTATATGAATATGTAATGGTATAATTTTATGACTAATTTGTCAAGGAGTATAAATGCTAGATAAAGATAAAAAGATAAAAATATTTAAAGCACTTGGAAATAATACAAGATTTCTGATTTTTAAAAATGTATTTACTGGTGGATATGCTTGTTCTATAGATGAAAAACAGCCACAAGTGGAATCTTCTATGCATTCTACCTGTGTAACGACAATAGCAGAAAATTTTGATTTTTCTCAACCAACAATATCAAGACATTTAAAAGAGTTAAGAGAAGCTGAAATTATCACTATGGAGAAAAAGGGAAATAAAATTTATATTGAGCCAAACATAGATGTAGTTAGAGAATTAGCTAATTGTTTTAATGTTTTGGTTGAAAATTTTGATGCAAGCAGAGAACTGTTCTTTGATAAGAAATAGTAGATTTCTAGGCTTGTAAGAACTGTAATATAAGATTTAAATATTAAGAGTAGTTTTCTATATTCTTAATTTTTTTTTAATATTAATTTAATATACAAAATATATATTTTGTATATAAATTTAATTATAGTATACTCTACCTATGAAATATAAAAAGTTTTTAACATTTATCTTATTGTTCACAATAGGCTTTCAAATTCTACACGCATTTGCCTTTGCTGAAATAGATACAAATTCTTGTACAGTACAAGAGTATACTGAGGAGTTTAAGCAACCTACAGATAAGGGTGATATTTGTGACATTCATTTTGAGTATCACATGAGTTATATACTTCCAGATAATGTAAGTTCTATAACTTACATAGAAACAAAGACTCCAATACAGATAACAAGGCAAGTTTTTAAAACTAAAAATAGTATCTCCCTTTTTAGACCTCCAATAAATTCATAATAAACTTCTTGCAAAACATTAGCAGTTATTAAATGCTAAAGTAGTGGTAATTTTGTATAAAAAAGTATTTTAATCTCTAGCTATTAATAGGCTTGAAAACTTATTTTGCACAATCTCACTACAAATTTTAAAAGAGAGTTTTACTCTTTATTAGATAGCTGTAATCGTAGTTTTGGCTACGCTTAGGAATATTTGATTCTTTTTAAAATAGTGATGGCTATTGGATTTTTACAAGAAGTATAATTTTTAACATACATAAAAAATCAAAATTATAATAAACAGGAGAATACTATGAAAATTTTAGTAATCGCTATAACATCTATGTTATTTCTAAATGCAAGTTCTGATTTAATGACACCAAGTGAATATAACTTAGTGCATACTTCAAATCGTAAGCCAATAGTTGTACTTGAAACAAAGAGAAACATGCATAAAATTCATATAATTGATGAAGAGAAAGTAAAAAAAATTATTCAAAAAAATACAGGAGAAGATGTTGAAAAATTGAAATTAAATCACGAGGGGAGATGTCTTTGTTATGAGGCCAATACAAAGAGTTTTAATTTAAAAATAAACGCAATGAGCGGTAATGTTATGGAGAAAAAAAGAGATGATTAAAAAACTAATTATTTCAATAAGTTTAACTACCTCTATTTTTGCAGTTGATTTTAATACTTTTTTAAATGAAGTAATTGGAAAAAATCAATACTTAAATGCTTCTTTGTTAGAAGTAGAACAATCTTTTTTTGAAGGCAGTAAATTAGTTCGTTATGCAAATCCTAAATTTGAAATTGAAAGATCTCGTTTTAAACCAGATGGCTTTCGTTCAGATAGTGGATACAGAACTTCTTTAACACAACCAATTAGACTATGGGGTGTTGGTAATGATAGAAAAAAGTTAGCTAATGCATCAATAAATAGTGCAAAAGCTACTTATTCACTTACAAAAGCACAATTTGTACGAGATTTATCACTTGAGTACTTGAAGTATAAACAAAATAATTTAATGGTGCAATTAGGTGATAAAGAGGAGAAGATAGCAAAAGAGATTTATGATATTTCACTTTCACGTTTTAATGGTGGTGCAATTTCTAAAGGAAGAATGTTGCAATCTCGTGTAAATTACAAAATAGTGCATTCTAATAAAGAGGCTCTGAAGTTAGAGGGTATACATATATATTATAACCTTTTAAAAAGAGCTGGAGTTACAAAAGAGATTGAGTTAGATAGCTCATATAAATTTACAGTAGTTACAAAAAATAGCCAAAAAGTTAATCCTAAAATAGAGCTAGCTTATGCAAATGCAGATAAGTCACTAGCAACTGTAGAACTTTTTGACAATAAAATTGAATGGTTAAATGTTTTTGCAGAGTTTGAAAAAGAGCCAAATCAAGATATAGCGCGTTTTGGTCTAAATATTCCACTTGCAGTTTTTAATACTAGAAGTGAAGAAAAAGAGGTCGCAAAACTTGAAGCAAAAAAGTTTTTATCTCTTAAAAACCTTTACGAAAAAGAGTTGAATTTAGATACAAAAAGATTGATTAAAGAGGCTAATGTATTGCAAAAAATGTTTGTAAATAATGAGGATATTTTAAAAATAGATTTAGAACTTTTAAAAATGTTTAAGGAGAGTTACAAAATAGCAAATGCTAATTTGCTTGAGCTTCTTGACATTCAAAATAAGGTAATAACAACAAAAGAGCGTCTGATTGATATAACAATTAAATTAGATGCAAATGCAATTATGCAAAATTTTTACAAAGGAGTATATTAATGATTAGATTATTTTTTATATTCATATTTTCAGTTTTAGAGCTTATGGCAGTGGAAATTCCTACTGAGATAGCAACAAGTAGAGCATTTGGTAAATCTGTGGAGTTTAATGCAAAAATTGTTCAACTTGGTAATGCTCAACAATCAATTACTTCATTGATTGATGGACATATTGAGAAATATTTTGTTAAACCTGGGCAAAAAGTGAAGAGTGGACAAAAAATTGCACTTATAGATTCAATTACTCTTTCTCAGATGAGTGCGGATTATATTTCACTACAAGAGCAATTTAAAGCATTAGAGAAAAATTATAGTGCTACAAAAAAGTTATATGATGGTGGCATGGCATCTATGCAAGATTTAAATCGTCAAAGTATTGAAAAAAATGCAATGCTTTCTAAAATAACAGCATTAGAATCTCAGTTAAAAACTTTAAAAATAGATTCAACTAAACTAAAGAGAGCAACAGCTGAATATATTCTTTATGCACATAGTGATGGAACAGTTTTTGAACTTTTACAACCACAGCATTCAGGGGTCAATGCTAATACTCCAATTGTAAGCATTGTAAAAGATAAGGCATTTTTTGTTAAATCATATTTGCCACTTCGGTACGCCTCTTTAGTTAAGGTCGCTCAACGAGCAGTTATTTATGTGAATGATAGAACTGTTGTGACTCATGTTACTCAAATATTGCCACAACTTGATGAGATAACTCAACGTATTATTGTTCTCTCTTCAATTGATGAAAATATAGATAATATTTTTGTAAATACATATGTACCATTAACTCTGTATTTTGATGCTAAAGAGAAATATGTTGCTGTTAAAAAGTCAGCGCTTTCATTTTTTAATAATGAATGGGTTGTTTTTGTACCAGAGAAAGAGCAAGATGAAGATGATGAAGAAAAATTTCCATATTCTATTCGTGTAGTTGAAATAATTACACAAGATAATGAATTTACCGCTGTTAAAGGTTTAGAAGTTGGTGAAGAATATGTAAGTGATAAAAGCTATTATGTTAAATCAAGCTTGCTTAAATCTTCACTTGGTGATGGGGATTAGAGGTTATTATGTTAGAAAAATTAATTGATTTATCCCTAAAATATCGCTTATTAGTTATTACACTATTTGTCTTTATTAGCGCATTTGGTTTTAAAGCATACAAGGAAATTCCAGTAGATGCTTTTCCAGATATTACACCAAAACAGGTTGTTGTTTATACTGAAAGTGTGGGAAACTCTGCTGAAGATATTGAAAAACTTGTAACGTATCCGGTGGAATCAGCGCTCTCTGGAATGGCTGGAGTTAAACTTATTATGTCTAACTCTATTTTTGGTTTGTCTTACGTTTCAGTTTTTTTTGAAGATGATATGGATATTTACTTTTTGCGCCAATTAGTAAGTGAAAGATTAACGACTATAGACATACCTACTGGTTGGGGAAAACCAGTACTTGGACCAAATACAACAGGTTTAGGTCAAGTTTTTTGGTATGAGATTAAAGATAGAACGGGTAAATATTCACTAAATGAGATTAAAGAAGCACAAGAGTATATTGTAGCTCCACTTTTTAAAAGTGTAAGTGGAGTTGAAGAGGTTATTGGTTGGGGTGGAGATGAAAAACAATATAATGTTCTCATTGACACTAAGAGACTTCAAAATATTGATGTAACTTACAAAGATATTATTAATGCCTTGCAAAAAAGTAATCAAGCTGCTGGTGGACAATATTTGGAATTTAATCGTGAACAGTACTTAATTAGGGGTGCTGGTCTTTATAAAAATTTAGATGATATTCGTAATACTGTTATAAAATCTTTTAATGGACGTTCTGTTACTATTGAAGATGTAGCAACTGTAGAAGAGGGTTCAGCCCCACGTTTTGGTGCTGTTGCTATTGATGGTAAAGAATCTGTTCTTGGAATGGTTCTTCAACGAACAGAGACAAATGCAGCGCATGTTGTCGATTTACTTAAAGAAAAATTAAGTATTGTAAATGCGGCACTGCCTGTTGGAATGGAAATAAATGTAGTTTATGATAGAACAGAAATTACACGTAAAGCTGTTGATACTATGACTAGCGCATTATCAACAGGTGTTATTTTGGTTGCATTTGTTCTGTTTTTATTTTTATTTGAGCTTCGTTCAGCATTTATTGTAATTTTAGCCCTTCCACTCTCTCTTTTAATAGCATTTTTATTAATGGACTATTTTAAGTTGAGTGCTAATTTAATGAGTCTTAGTGGATTAGCAATTGCTGTTGGTATGATAGTTGATGGAACTATTGTTATTGTGGAAAATAGCTTTAGAAAACTTCATGATGAACCGGATAAATCACGTGTAGAAGTTATTGCAAGTGCGGCAAAAGAGGTAGCAACTCCTGTTATTTTTGCAGGTTTAATTATTGTTGCAGCTTTCATTCCACTTTTAAGTCTTGGTGGTCTTGCTGGAAAACTCTATTCTCCAATGGCACTTAATATTGTTTTTGTAATGCTTGGGTCACTTGTTGTTGCATTTATTTTAGTTCCAGTGCTAGCTTCTATGATGTTGAAATCTGTAAAAAATGCAGATAATATTGTTATTATAAGTATCAAAAAAATGTACACTCCTATATTAGTTTTTGCTCTACATCATGCTAAAAAACTTATTGTTGCTATTAGTATTGTATTTGTTTTGTCTGTTTTACTTTTAATGCAACAAGGGCGTGAGTTCATGCCTGAGCTTAATGAAGAATCTATTATGTATCGTGTGATTTCAATACCAGGAACGGCATTAACTCAATCTGTAAACACTGCAAAAGATGTTGAAAAACATATTTTAAAAAATTATCCAAAAGATGTTCTTTCTGTTCTTTCTATGATTGGACGAAGTGAGAAGGGTGAGACTGCACAAGCAAACTACATGGAAGTTTTACTAACTCTTTCACCAAAGATTAAAGATTTACCAGCCCTTGAACGAGCTATTAGTGAAGATTTAGAGACAACATTTGATACGGTGCAGTTTATTCCAACTCAACCTATTGCAATGAGAATTGAAGAGTTGCTAGAGGGGGTTAAAGCCGAACTTGCTATAAAAATTTATGGTGATGATCAAAAGGTTATGGATTCTATTGCTACGCAGATTCAGCAAAAGCTTTCAAATGTTGATGGTTTAGAGCGCATGGAGGTTGAGACTCAATTAGGCCAAGCTCAGATTAAAATTGAACCAGATTATTTGGCACTTGCACGTTATGGAATTAGTGTTGAAGAAGTCATGCGTGTTATTCGCCATGGAATTGGTGAAGAGGGCGTTAGTGACAAGATTGAGGGTATTAGAAGTTTTGCAATTGTACCTAAGATTAAAGGTGCAAAAACAGATATTGAAGCAGTTAAAAATGTAACAATGAGAGCTAATAATGGTACTTTAGTTACACTTGAACAGCTTTGTAATATTAGCGTAAAACATGGTGTTTCGTTTATTAAAAGAGAAGATCTGAGTCGTTATATGGTCCTTTCTATGGAAGTTGAGGGTCGTGATGTTGCTTCATTTGTTAAGGAAGCAGATGAGTTAATTAAAAAAAGTGTGAATATCCCTGATGGTTACTTTATAGGCTGGGCAGGTGATTTTAAAAATATGAAAGAGGCAACAGATAAATTGATGGTTATCATTCCTGTTACTATTATTTTCATTATTTTACTTCTATATACTGCTTTTAACTCATTTTCTAAAGCTCTTTTAATTTTAGTAAATGTTCCATTTGGACTTATAGGTTCAATTTTAGCTCTTAGTTTGAGTGGAATATATTTATCAGTTTCAGCGATTATTGGTTTTATTGCCATTTTTGCGATTGCTATATTAAATGGAATTGTATTAGTGAGTTTTATAGATGAACTTCGTCTGAAGTTTCCAGATGTTAAGCTTGAACTCTTACTAAAAGACGCGGCACTTCTTAGGCTGCGTCCAGTTTTAATGACAGCTTTTACAACACTGTTTGGAATCATTCCGCTACTATTTGCAACAGGAGTTGGAAGTGAAATTCAATATCCATTGTCTGTTGTTGTTGCAGGTGGAGTTATAAGTTCTACTATTTTAACTCTAGTTTTATTGCCATCGGCATATTTGCTATTTTATGGTAAAGAAGATAAAACAGTAAATAGATAAAAATTATTTTATGGACTAAGAACGCAAGTTTTTAGTCTATAAATTATTTTAAATTACAAGCAATAGTTGCTGGCAGTATACTTTCATACTGTTTAATACTCTCAAGCCAACATTTAAAAAGTTCTGTATCATTATTAGATAATTTATAATATATCCATTTCCCTTTTCTTGTTGAAGCTAAAATATCGCTTTTAACCAATTGTTTAAGATGCCTAGATACTAATGGTTGAGAAAGTTTTAAGGTGTCACATACTTCACATACACATAAATTATTCTCTCTTTGAATAAGCGCGACTATCTTAAGACGATTAAAATCGCTAAATGCTTTTGCTAATATAATTAATTTATCCATTTAAAGCCTTATAAAGCATAAATATATAACAATATTGTTATATGATTTTAGCATAGAGGTAATTTTATGGAATATTTTACACTATTTTTTGAATCCTTAATCGAACTAAGTAATGCAATGTCACCATATATTTTATTTGGATTACTATTTGCAGGATTTTTACATGAGTTAGTTCCTGAATCATTAGTAACAAAGCATTTAGGAAAAGAGAGCATCTCATCTGTCATAAAAGCAACACTTTTTGGCATACCATTGCCAGTCTGTTCTTGTGGAGTTATCCCACTTGCTACTAGCATTAAACAAAGTGGTTCTAGTAAAGGTGCTACTCTCTCTTTTTTAATTTCTACACCAATTACAGGAGTGGATTCAATTTTAGCAACATATGGAATGTTTGGTTGGGTATTTACAATTTATCGCGCAGTAACATCAATGATTATTGCGATGATAGCTGGGGTTTTAACTAATATTTTTGATAAAAATATTGAAGTTAAAGAGTCAAAATTCAGTACTACATCGTCTATGAGTAATTTTTCTATGGCACCTATTGTAGCTAGTAACTTTAATTCATTAGCAAGCTGTTGTTCTGATTCTTCTTGCTCAACAACTAATGAAAAAAAAGGATTTTCTATTAGTTCTTCACTAAGATATGGTTTTATAACTTTACTTGGAGATATTGCAAAACCACTCTTTTTAGGCTTGATAATTGGTGCATTAATTACTGCTTTTATCCCTAAAAATTTAAGTGAAATACTTTTAGAGTACTCATGGTTGTCCTATTTTATTGTAATTGCTATTGCTGTACCAATGTATGTATGCGCAACTGCTTCTTTACCTATTGCTGCTGCGTTAATGTTAAGTGGTGTAAGTGTTGGAGCAGCGTTTGTCTTTCTAAGTGCGGGACCTGCTACTAATACAGTAACTATTGGCGTAGTTAAAAAGATGCTAGGTACAAAAGCTACATATATCTACTTAAGTACAATTATTATAGGTAGTGTACTTTTTGGAATTGGATTAGATTATGTTTTTAATATAAACAATATTAGTACGCAATCACTTGTTCATATAGAGGAAAAAGCAAGTGTAATTGATATTTTTAGTTCTTTGATTTTATGGGGATTTGTTGCATATTTTTTACTAAAACCACTCTTAAAAAAAGGAAAATAGTATGTTCTAAGCAAGATACGCTTTATTTTGACTAAGAGGATATATTTTTATTGGTATTAAAAACTATTAATCAAAGAGAAATTGTAAATTAAGTAGATTTATGTCACTAAGAATTGACCCATCATACCTCTGTCTTCATGCTCCAGAAAGTGGCAGTGATACATATATGGTGTTTTATTATCTGTATAATCACTCATTTTTACCAAAAGTTTAACACTGTCGCCTGGTGCTAAATACACGGTGTCTTTATACCCTTTTTCATTTTCTAAAACATTAGAACTACTATTATTTCTCTCTAAAATCATAAAATGTGTTGCGTGTATGTGAAAATTATGTTCCATGCCCATCATCATCATTTTTTGATTATATATTTTCCATATTTCAACTTTATTTACAGGTACTATTTCATCAATTCTATTCATATTCATGCTTTTGTTATTTATATATAGATTTCCCATTCTTCCAGATAATACAAATTTTCTTGTATTTACAGCATCTGTTAATGAGTATTGCTTCAATTTTGTTAAAACTTCTGGTACTTTTGTAATTTTAGAAGCTTTTTTTGAAACATTTAGTTTTATAAATATTTTATTTTGATTTAACTCTTTGAGATAGATATTTTTACCAAGCATATCACTTAAATCTACAACTATCTCAGCTCTCTCTCCTGGACTAAGGCGAACAGTTTTGAGCGAAACAGGTTTTTGTAAAAATGAATTATCAGTTGCAATTTGTTTAAAAACTCTTTCATCACTAAAGCCTAAATAATAAACACTAGAGTTAGAGCCATTTAATAATCTTAATCTAATCTCTTTAGCTTCTACATCTAAGTAAGGATTTAAGACTCCATTAGTTACAAAAGTATCACCTTTATATCCTAGCATACGCTCCATCATATTTGGGGAGTATATTATCTGCTTACTTGATGTGAAAAATCTATCTTGCAAAATTATTGGAATATCATCAACTCCATACTCTTTTGGAATATCTAATTTTTGGCTTTCACTATCTTCAATTATTAAAAGACCAGCTAATCCCTTATAGACTTGTTCTGCTGTTTTACCCTCAGTATGAGGATGGTACCAATTAGTACAAGCTTTTTGATTAACTTTATATCTTGCTGACCATGTTGTATTTGGAGCTATTTTTTGATGTGGAGTTCCATCCATTTTGGCAGGAAGATGCATACCATGACCATGCATTGTAATAGTTTCATTTAAATTGTTTGTATAGTTTATAGAAATTTTTTTGCCATTAATTAATCTTAACGTAGGACCTAGGTATGTCCCATTTATAGCATAAGTATCTGTAAGAATATTTTTAAAAAAATTATGTTTTGCCTCACGTATATTTAAATCATAATGATATACACCATTTTTTTCTGTACCATCAATAATTGGTGGAATAGCTAACTTGGATGTAAATTCTATATTTTCATTGTCTGTATAGCTACTATTTCGCATATATATGGTTGACATGTCATTACGACACGCTAAAAGGTTTGTAGCAGCTACTGTACTTAAGAGAATAAATGTTCTTCTTTTCATTACAAATATTCCTATATAATATCTTTTCTCATCTGTTCAAACTCATTTTTTGTAATTTCACCTTTAGCATAACGCTTTTTTAAAATCTCAATAGCTGATTCTTTAGGCTCACTTGTACTGTTTGTTCTTTTGAATATATAAAATAAAATAGACAATAAAATAGATATGCCAATTAAAGGCATAAACCACATTCCACCACCAAACCAAAAATATTCATGTCCCATAACAAACTCCTATTTTAAAATATTTAATATCTTATTCTACATTAATTTTAACTTTTTAAGAAGATAAAATAGAGCAGTTCTCATCTTTACACTCATTAATCTCAATTGTTACATGCGATAGTTTTACAAATTTATTTAATAAATCTTTATAGTGTTCTATAGGTTTTGGAAAATGTGTAACTAAAGATATAACAGCTGCGTAGTGATTAGCACTAACTTTCCATATATGTATGTCAGAAATACGGTTATCAGAATCATTTTCTATTGTTTTTTTAACATTTAGCTGGTAAGTTTCATCAATACTTCCATCTAGTAGAATTGGACTTGTCTGTTTTACAAGAGCATATGCCCAGCGTGTTATTATTATTGAACCTATTATCCCCATTAAAGGGTCAAGAAAACTCCAGCCAAAATACTTTCCAAGTAGTAGAGCAATAATTGCAAGAACAGAAGTTAAAGCATCTGCTAAAACATGCATGTATGCAGCTTGTAAGTTATGGTCGTGATTGTGATGATGTTCATGATCATGGTGTCCATGCTCATGATGGTGATCATCTTTTAAAATTAGCGCACTCACTATATTTACAAGGAGCCCTATAACAGCAACTGCGATAGCTGCATTAAAACTTATAGCTTGAGGTTCTAGCAATCTTTGAATAGATTCTGCAAACATCATAAGTGCTACAACACCGAGTGATACAGCACTTGCAAAACCTCCTAATACTCCTACTTTTCCTGTACCAAAAGAAAACTCAGGACTATTCTCATGTTTTTTGGCGTATCTATAAGCAAAAATAGTTATTAAAAATGCAGCAACATGTGTTCCCATATGCCAACCATCTGCTAATAGTGCCATAGAACCAAAAATAGTTCCAGCAACAATTTCAGCAACCATTGTAATGGCTGTTAATATAAGAACATATTGAGTGCGACGTTCTGCTGCATTATTGTTAACATTATAATTGTGTTCTTGGCGTAAGTTTTCTAGTGTATTTTTGTGCATTATTTAATCCTATTTTTTATTTTAAAATCGAAGTATCTTGATTGAAAGCCATTGTTACCTATTTTTGCAAATTGAATAGATGCAGCATTTAAATTTTTTGCCTCTATTTGTAGTAGTCCAAGTGCGTATCTACTCTCGTCATTAGATACGTTTTTTAGTTTAGCCAACTCAAATAGGGCTATTGCATTGGCGTGGTGGTTAGCCCCTATCGCTGCAATACCTGCTAAAAATAGAGTATGACTTGTACGTTCATTATAGCTATCAATTAGTTGGTTGTAAAGGGTATAAGCCTCTTCAAATTTTTTCATATATATATTTGTGAGTGCAAGTGGTGCAATTAAAGCTTGTTGATTCTCTAGTGATTGAGAAATTTCATGTTTAAGTTTTTGTTGCAGTGGGTATAGTTGACCACTAAGAAGTGCTTGATAGACATATAATTCAGATGCAATTGATGCCCCAAAGAAAATCTGTTCCATCTTGAGTGGATTTTTCTTTAGATATTCAATTGATTTTATAGCATAAGCTTTTGCCCCTAGCTCTGAGAAATTTGTATGGATGTATAACATCTGTGCGAGAACATCTTGTGGCATTTTCAGTGTAAGGGCATATGCACTTTTTTGAGCAAGCTCAGCATTGCCTATTGCCGATGATAAGAGTACATCAAATGAATCATAAAGAGGTTTAGCATCTCTACTCTCATTTAGCCATGTAGAAGCGCCACTATAATCTTTTTTAAGATATGCAAGTATTGCTTTGTAAAATAATGTTTCTTCGTTATCTTCTTCAAATCTCAGGTTTTCTTTAATTAAAAGCGATACCTTTGTATTTTCTATTCCTAAAATATCTGAACACATAAGTGCAAAAAGACCACTTAGGTAGTGTTTAGGATTTAGGTAAAAAGCTTTTAAAAAATGTTTGTGAGCTAGTACAATATCACCAAGTTGTGCGTAAGTCAACGCTAGATTATAATTTAATTCTGTATGCTTTGGATAATCTTTAAGTGCAGTTTTTAGCTTATTATTTGCTTCACTTAGATGATGTTCAAGTGCTGATTTTATTGCATCTGCGATAACTTTATTGATTTTAGAGTTGTGCATACTTCGATTTAAATATGTTTTTGCTTCGTTAATATCATCTATTATAATGTTTGCACTACCTTTTTTTAGAATACCTAAAGTTTGAGTTGGATCAAAAATTTTGTATGGTGCAAAATGAAATAGTATACTATAGGTTGTGCGTTTATCCATTTTTAATTTATGACTCATCTCCTTTTGTGCAGCATGTACATTAAAAAGAGATTTTTTTAAAAATACATCAATGGGGTAAATTTTTGTTATATTATCATCTTGTTTGTTATAAAGCTCTTTTAGCAGAAGTCCAGCTTTACCTCCAAGTCCAGCTTTTATATTAACATAAGCAAGAGCTAGACTTCGTTCATTGCTGGCTCCTAATTCATCAATTGACTTTTGTAAATGGGTTCGGGACAGGCTTAAATCACCAACACGCGCATAGAGAAGTCCTAATGCCTCTTCATCTTCTAGTAACAGACTTTTTTCTAGTGCATTTATAGCTTTGTAGTGGTTATGAAGTTGTAAATTTATTTTTGCAGCCATGTGCTGTTTTTCATCTTGATAATGTTCAGATATTTGATTATTTAGTGCTAAAAGAGATTCAAGATAGTTCTGTTTATAGTATGCAATAAGTGCGTAGTAGTAGTCATATAGTGGTGAGTTAGTCTGTGTATTTAGGTAAGCATCTGCTAAATCTATGTAGTATAAAGCGAGTTTATTTTTATTTAGCTGAAAGGCACATACGGCTGCATTTATTGAGCTTACACAAATATTCTCTTTTTGTAAAATAGCCTTTTTAAATGATTTTATAGCATTTTCATAATCTTTCTGTTTTAGTTGAGCCACTCCTAAATTATAATAAGAGACTGATTCACTAAAAGAGGCTATCTGTTCATAAAGATTTAACGCTTCAGCTTGATTTCCTGAGGCAAAAAGATAGTTTGCTTTTTTAATCATCTTATCCAAACGGTTATTTATTACTTTTTTTTGAGGTTTATCTTGTAGTTTTTCTTCTAGCTTGTCTAAAGTTTCATTTTGATTTGGTTCTTTTATTTCTTCATCAGAGGAGCTGAAAATTGAGATTATTATGATGATAAGAATTAAAGATGAGAGTGAAGCAGCTACTATGATGATTAGTTTACGTTTTTTTTTCGTGTCACTATCATCTTCATTAGTGCTATTTAGTTCTTCTGTGGTATCTAATTCATCATCACCACCAAGATCTACAATCTCTTCTTCTTCAGCCATTAATCAAGATAGCCTTTTAATACATCTGGTATTTTAATTGTGCCATCTTCTTGTTGATTATTTTCCATGATAGCAAGAAGTGTTCTCCCAACTGCTAAACTTGATCCATTTAAGGTGTGAACCATATTGTTTTTTTTCCCATCTTTAAACCGTATTTTCGCTCGTCTTGCTTGAAAGTCACGTGTGTTAGATATTGAACTTATTTCACGGTAACAATCTTGTCCTGGAAGCCATACCTCTAAATCAACTGTTTTTGCAGCACTAAAGCCTAAATCGCCTGTACATAACTGCATTATACGGTGTGGAAGTTTTAGTGATGTTAGTAAGTCTGAAGCACATGTCACCATCTGTTCAAATATTTCATCGCTTTTTTCTGGTGTTGAGATTGCTACAAGCTCTACTTTTTGAAACTGATGTTGACGAATAAGTCCACGGACATCGCGTCCACCTGAACCTGCTTCTTTCCTAAAACAGGCAGTTGATGCTGTGAGTTTTATAGGTAAATCGCTATATTTTAAGATTTCATCACGAAAAAGATTTGTAAGTGGAACTTCTGCTGTTGGAATTAAATATAGATTTTCATCCTCTATTTTAAATAGATCATCTTCAAACTTTGGAAGTTGTCCTGTTCCTTGCATTGTGTCGCTATTTACTAAGAGTGGAACACTAACCTCTTTAAAGCCATGCTTTGTATTAAAGTCAAGCATGTATGAAATAAGGGCTCGTTCTAGTTTTGCAGCGACTCCTGAGAGTACACTAAAACGGCTTTTTGCAAGTTTTACACCACGCTCAAAGTCAATCCAACCATTATCTTCAGAAAGTTCCCAATGTTCACGAGGTTTAAAGTTGAAAGATGGACGCTCTAAAACCTCCTTAATTAAGATATTATGAGATTCATCATCACCAATAGGAACATTGTCATCTGGGAGGTTAGGAATTCCTAATGCAAGCTTATTTAAAAGCTCATCAGCTTCTCTCATTTTATTTTGCAGCGTTACTAGTTTTACTTTATTTTTAGCAATTTCTTCTTTAATGGCGGTCACATCTTTTTTATCTTTCATATATTGACCAACTAATTTACTTTTTTGGTTCTGTATTGCTTGTGCCTCTTCAAAGTTTTGTTTAGCAAGTTTTAACTCACCAAATAGTTTGCTGAGTTCTTCTAAAAGAGAAGATTTTACATTTTTAGTTTTTAGTTTTTTCTCAAATAGGGAGAAGTTTTTTTGTAGTTGTTTGAGGTCAATCATTAGATATTTGCCTAGGGTTGAATTTTATGCGCCATTATAGCATTTAATAGATTCTAATTTAGTTAAGCGTAATAAAAAAGTAACTTAAGATGGATAGAATTTATAGTTATAATTATTATAAATCAAAAGGATACAACATGTTGCAAACAGTGACTATATTATTACTATCTACTATGTTGTTCGCACAAAATAGTAATTTAAAACAAGTTGATAAAATTTCAAAATTAGATGAATTCATAAATAGACATATCAAAAAGAATTTAGATATTTTATCTCATAATCCAGATTTTCAAGATTCTACAGAAGTTGATTTGTATAATTACTTTTTATCTTCAAAAACAGGTAAGTTTATAGCTAGATATAGAAAATAGCAGTGCTTTTTTAATAAACTTTTTGTAAAACTAAAACAATTCTCAGAGGCTAAAAAAGTTTATAAGTCTACATCATCAGTCTTATATAGATAAACATAACTAGAATTTTTTTGAATGATTATCTTAATTTATGCTATCTTTATGGCATATTTGGCACAATTGCCCGAATATAAAGGTTAGATATGCCAGTAAATTTTGAAACATTTAGTAAATATTCAGTAGCAGGACCACGTTATACTAGTTATCCTACAGCTTTAGAATTTAGTGAAGACTTTTCGTATGATTTGTATGTTAACAGACTTAAAAATGCAGACAGTAGTAGTCCAATTTCGTTATATTTTCATCTTCCATTTTGTAGAAGTGCGTGTTACTTTTGTGGTTGTAATGTTGTTTTTACGTCAAAGCAAGATAAATTAGAGCGTTATATTGAGTATCTCAAAAAAGAGATTTTAATTTTATCAAGTTTAATTGATACTTCAAGGGTAGTCCATCAGATGCATTTTGGTGGGGGGACACCGACTTACTTTAGTGCTTTGCAACTAAAAGAGATTATAGATGCTGTTCGTGCTACATTTACAAATTTTGCAGGTGATGCTGAAATTAGTTGTGAAGTAGATCCTAGATATTTAAATGAAGAGCAGATGCAAGTTCTAACGAGTAATGGTTTTAATCGTATTAGTTTTGGTGTACAAGATTTAGATGAGAAAGTGCAAAAGGCAGTTCATAGAATACAGGGTTTAGATATTAATAGAAATGCTGTAGAATTGGCTAGACAATATGGTATCAAAAGTGTAAATATAGATCTAATTTATGGTTTGCCATACCAAACACTTAATGGCTTTAAGCAGACATTAAAAGAGGTTAGAACGCTAGACCCTGATAGACTTGCTGTATTTAATTATGCTCATGTTCCTTGGCTTATGAAAACAATGCGTAAAATTGATGAAACCACACTTCCCATTGCATCTGAGAAGTTGAAAATATTACATTATACTATAGATTATTTGAGTGATGAGGGTTATAAGATGATTGGAATGGATCATTTTGCAAAACCTGAAGATGAACTATTTTTAGCAATTGAAAAAAATCAGCTTCATAGAAACTTTCAAGGTTATACAACAAAGGGTGGAGCTGATTTAATTGGCATTGGACTTACTAGCATTGGCGAGGGTTATGACTATTATGGACAAAATTTTAAAGAGATGAGTATGTATGAAGAGGCGATTGATGCTGGGAAGCTTCCATTTACAAGGGGTGTTGAGTTAAGTAGTGATGATTTACTTCGTAAAGCTGTAATTATGCAGCTGATGAGTAATTTTAAATTAGATATTAGAGCAGTTGAGAAAAGATTTAATATAGTATTTAGCGAATATTTTCAAGATGCATTAGAAAATTTAAAACCATATATTGAAGATGATTTGGTAAAAGTTACACCAGAGTTTATTGAAGCAAATGCAACTGGGGCTATGTTAATTAGAAATATATCTATGGTTTTTGATTTTTATAGTAAAAGTCATAATGCCAAAAAAACTTTTAGTAAGACGATTTAAATGTTTGAGTTTTCTGATGTAAGTGATGAGTGCATTAAATGTGCTAAATGTGTACCAGTTTGTACTATTCATCAAAATAGTCCAGATGAGACTACAAGTCCACGTGGTTTTTTGGAGCTTCTTGGTGCGTATGAAAAGGGTGACTTGGAGTTAGATAGACAGGCAAAAGATATTTTCGAGAGCTGTTTTTTATGTACAAACTGTGTTGATGTATGTCCAAAAGATTTACCAACAGACATGATGATAGAACAGGTTCGCTCAGATATTGCTCAAAAATATGGTATAGCTTGGTATAAGAAGCTATTTTTCTACCTGCTTCGTCACCGCAATATTATGGATATAATGTTTAAGTTTGGTTATGTCTTTCAAACATGTGGCTTTAAAATGAAAGAGCAACATCAATCACTTCTTCCTAGATTTAGTCTGCCAATAATTAAAAAAGATCGCTTACTACCTGCCATGAGCAAAACCTCTTTTTTAAATAAATATGCTGAACATATTGATAATGGTGGTACTCAAAGAGTTGCTATATTTATTGGTTGTCTTGCAAATTATAACTATACTGGGATTGGTGATTCGTTACTAGAAGTCTTAAAAGAGTTAAAAATAAATGTATTTTTAGCAAAAAAACAGAAGTGTTGTAGCGCACCTGCATATTTTACAGGTGATTTTGATACAGTTGATGCACTTGCTAAAGAGAATATTGAGTACTTTGAAAGTTTTATAGATGAAGTAGATGCTATAATCATTCCTGAAGCTACTTGTAGTGCTATGATAAAAGTAGATTATGGACATTATTTTCATAATCAAAAAGAGTGGGCTGAGCGTGCAAAAAAATTAAATTCTAAGATTTTTATGGCTACTGAGTGGTTAGAACACACTACAGAACTTAAAAGTATTTTAGCAAACTTTAGGCGAAATGATATAAATATTACCTATCATGACCCATGTCATGCACGAAAGATGCAGGGAATTTATGAAGAGCCAAGAAGTCTATTAAGGCAAAACTACACTATTAAAGAGATGAGCGACCCTAATCAATGTTGTGGTTTTGGTGGCGTGACAATTCAAACAGAAAAATTTCATTTAGCTAGGGCTGCTGGAAAACCTAAAGCTGCAATGATAGAAAATACAGGAGCAAGTTATGTGAGTGCTGAGTGTAGTGCATGTAGAATGCAGTTAACGAACGCAATGTATGAGAGAAATTTAGACACTATTTTTAGGAATCCGATTGAATTAATTGCTGAGGCTATAAAAACTAAAAATTAGATTTATATATCGAATAGTTTTATATGTTATTGTTATAAAAAAACATAAAAATAGTTTAATAAAGTTTTTATATTTTAATTGGAATTGGTATAAATTTTAAAAGTAGTAGTTAGCCATGAAACTGCGCTTACAAGATGGTTTAATTCATGTGTATATATTTTTTATATTGATATAATGTCAATAGACTTCTTGAAGGAAGTCTAATACAATTTAAAGAAAAATTATTATTTATGCAACTGCTGATAGTATTTGTTGTTATATGAGTTGTTACAATTACCTGAAGGTCAAAAACTATGAATACCGATGAATTAATATTTGCATCTGAAAAGAGTGATGATAGAAAATTTGATAAACCTTGGAGTGTTTTAATTGTAGATGATGATTTAGAAGTTCATACATTTACGAAAATAGCACTTAGAGATTTTATATTTAACAATAAAAAGATTGAATTTTTATCTGCGTACAGTAAAAAAGAGGCATTAGATATTTTAGAATCTAGTGATGGTATCTCTCTTGTATTATTAGATGTCGTAATGGAGACAGATACAGCCGGTTTGGACATAGCCCATTTCATTAGAAATGAATTTAATGATGATATGATTAGAATTATTATTCGTACAGGACAAGCAGGAAAAGCTCCTGAACGTTTTGTAATTGATAACTATGATATTAATGATTATAAGGAAAAAACAGAGCTTACAAGTGAAAAGTTATATACAACAATTAGAACGGCACTTTCTCAGTATAAACAGTTACAAGAGTTACTTAATAAAAAAAATGAAATATATAATACGTTAATAACAGACAATTTAACAATGCTTCAAAATAGAATTAAATTAAATTATGATCTTGATATAAAAAGTCAAAAGTCATTAATACTAGTAAATATTGATTCCTTTAGTATGATTAATGATGTTTATGGATTTCATGTTGGTGATGAACTTCTTTTACAATTTTCAGATTTACTTAAAAAAATTACTAACGATGATGTTTGGAAAGTGTACCGTCTGGAAGCAGATATATTTGCACTTCTTGCAATTGATGGTAATGCACCTGATATTCATAAAGAGGTTAAACATTTACAAAACAGTGTATCAGACAACTCGTTTTTTATTAATGGTGTTAATTACCGTATTAATGTGACAATTGGAATTGTTGAACGTGAAATTGGAAACATTATTCAAAAAGCAGAATTTGCTCTTCATGAAGCTCGAAAATTGGGTAGAAATAGAGTTCAAACATATTCTAATGATTTAAATGTAATAAAGCAAATAGAAGAGAATACTAAATGGACTAAGTGGTTAAAAGAGGCATTAGATGATAATAAACTTGTTGCATATTTTCAACCAATAGTTGATTGTAAAATAGATAAAATAGTTAAATATGAGGTTTTAGTACGACTTGAAAGAGATGGCATTATTTATACACCACATAATTTTTTAGCAACTGCAAGGTATGCTGGTCTATTGTATGAAGTTACTAAAAGAATGTTTGCACAAGCATGTGATAAATTTAAAGATAATGACCTTCTATTCTCTGTAAATATAACAGATCAGGATTTAATAGAAAAAGAGTTTATTGAGTTTATTGAAAAAACTCGTAAAGAGTATGATATAGAAGCTAGTAGAATTTCATTTGAGATACTAGAAGATAATAGTATATTAACTAACCCTATTGCAGAGAAGCATTTAGAAGAGATTACAGCCCTTGGATACAAGTTATGTTTGGATGATTTTGGAGTTCAGTGTTCAAACTTTGCTCAAGTTGGAAATCTCTCTTTGGAGTGCGTTAAGATAGATGGTAGTTATATTAAAGATATTGATGAAAATAGAGCTTCAAATAGAGTAACTGACTCTATACTCTATTTTACGCATCAGATAGATGTAAAAACTGTGGCTGAATACGTTCATAAGATTGAGATATATGAGATAATAAAATCTATGGGTATAGATTACGCTCAAGGTTACTTTTTAGGTGAACCGCGTCCAGACTTAGTTTAATTCATGTTAAGAAGATATGCTTTTTTACTATTGTTACTTTTATCAACTGTAATTACATTAGAAGCAAGCTTAGAAGACAAGATAAAAAGTATCTATATAGGACGTTTTTCGATGTTCTTTAAATGGACAAAAAATAGTAATACTTTTAATATATGTATCTACAATGATAATAAGTTTGCAAATTTTTTTTCAAGGCAATATAGGAACAGACGGCCTAATGAAATTCCACTTAATGTAATTGCAATAAAAACTGATGAATTATTAAAAGTTAGACAGAAGTGCAATATATTATATGCAAGAAATGAGAGTATTAGAGATAATAAACCTTTATTGGAGGATTTTAATAAAACAAATGTACTGTTAATTAGTGACGAGTATGATGATATTTACCATGGATCTGTAATAAGTTTTTATTTAAAAGACAATAAAGTAAGGTTTGTCATTAATCATAAAAAATTATTAGAATCTGGTTTAGAGGTTAGCTATAAGTTACTTAAATATGCAAAAATAGTTAATCCCATTGTAGGTAATAGTTATGCTAAATAATAAATCATTAACTTCACAATTAATTATTTATTTAATGATAACTAGTTTTAGTGTTGTTTTTATTGGTATAAGTATAAATATTTGGTATAGAATAACTTATGAGAAAGAGACATTTATACGTCAAAATAGCCTTGAGAGTAAATTAGTTGCTAGTCTAGTTGCTGTGCCATTAGCATTTTATGACGAAAAAGAGGTGAGAAATAATTTAAATTATTTTAAAAATAAGAGAGATATTATATCTGCTGTTGTCTATTCATTGGATAAAAATTTAGTTGTTTATCTTAATGAAGATAAAGAGTATAGTTTTAAAGAGGGACAAGTAGATGAAGTATTAATTGAAAATAGCAGTTTAATGCCATGGAATTTTGGAATATTAAAAATAAGAGTTGCTATTAAAGAAGATGTAGAAGTATTAGGGTACTTAGAAACAGAGATAGGGACATCAATATTGAGGGAGTATTTTTTTGACTTTTTAACAAAAAGTTTAATATCTTTGATAGTATTAATGGTAATTGTATACTTTATATCTATTTCATTAAGTAGAAAGATTTTAAAACCAATTCTTTCATTAGCTAGAGTTGCTAAAGATATTGCTCAAACTAAAGATTATTCAGTTCGTGTTTCACACAATGCAAAAAATGAGATTACAACTCTTTATAACGCATTTAATATTTTATTAAAAGATACAGAATCATTGACTAATAACTTAGAATCTAGAGTTGATTCTAGAACTAAAGAGTTAGTAGATAGTCTTGAGACTATTAAGTTAACACAAGCGCAATTAGTAGAATCTGAAAAAATGGCTGCGCTTGGCTCTTTAGTTAGTGGGTTAGCACATGAGGTTAATACTCCTCTTGGAAATGCATTGACAGGTGGTTCAATTATCTCTCGTGAATCTAAAAAGCTCCTATATCTTGTTACTACAGATTCTTTAAAGAAATCTACCTTAGTAGAGGGTTTGGAGATTTTAGATAAAAGTGCGAAATCTCTACATGTTAGTCTTACTAGGGCAGCTGATTTAATTAGAAGTTTTAAGCGTATATCTATAGATCAAAATATTGAAGAACAGCAAAAATTTAACTTATATGAGTATATTGATAATATAGTTACTACTTTTTCAACGAAATTAAGAAGAAAACATATTGATGTAGAAATTTATGGTGATAAAGAGTTGTCTATAAAATCTTTTCCTGGTACTTATGCACAAATTTTTACAAATTTAATTCAGAACTCTATTTTGCATGGTTTTTCTAAAAATAAGATAGACGCTAAAATTAGTATCTATTTTAAAGTTACTGATAATTTTTTAATGTTGAGTTATGAGGATAACGGTGAGGGAATGGATGAAAATATTAGGAGTGTTGCATTTGAACCTTTTACCACTACAAAAAGAAATGCTGGTGGTACAGGACTGGGTCTTAATATTTTATATAATCTTGTTTCTCAAAAGCTTGGGGGGACAATAGTTCTTTCAAGTAAAATAGGTGACGGTGTCCATTATGAAATTAAACTTCCTTTAAATTTAAAATAAGTTGTTATTACAGATACTTTTTAAAATTGTTAATTGAGGTATATTTTTTGCTTTATATTTCATATTGACATAAAATGCAAGTTATTTTTGTTTTCAGAGTAGAATTTGCAAAAAAGGATCCAAGAATGGAATTAGCAAAAAAAATTAACATAGCATTAAAAACTAAAAGTAGTGAATCTGCATTTGCTAAACTATTTAAAATTTATGCTGATATGTTTTAAATAGTATTTGAGATATACTGCCGTTATGGAATCTTGGCAGCATATTTATGAATATTTTAATCCTGTAGCTTTTGAGTTTTTCATTCCAGTTCATTGGTATGGAATAATGTATGTTTTTGCACTTATTAGCGCGCTTTTATTTGCTAAGTGGCTTGTAAAGCATGACTCTATTGCAATTAAAAGTGATGATCTTGACAATTATTTTTTATGGGTTGAAGTAGGTGTTATTGTAGGTGCTCGTGTTGGTTATGTACTTTTTTATGACCCACACACCTCTTACTATTTAACACACCCATGGCAGATATTTAATCCATTTATGGGTGGTCAATTTGTTGGCATTAGAGGTATGAGTTTTCATGGTGCTATAATTGGTTTTTTAGTTGCTTCTTGGGCGTATACTAGACGTAATAATTTCTCATTTTGGTTTTTGCTAGATTTGGTTGCAGTCTCAGTACCTCTGGGTTATATTTTTGGTCGTATCGGAAACTTTATGAATCAAGAACTAGTAGGACGTGAAACTACTGTAGAATGGGGAATTTATGTTTATGATGTGCTTCGTCATCCATCACAATTATATGAGGCATTTTTAGAAGGTTTTGTGATTTTTATAATAATTTTTGTTTTACGAAAATATAAAAGTTTTGATGGCCAATTAGCTCTAATTTATGGCGCTCTTTACTCTATTATGAGGTTTATAGCAGAGTTCTGGCGAGAGCCTGATGTACAGATTGGTTTTATAGCATGGGATTGGTTGACAAAGGGTCAGTTACTCTCATTTTTAATGTTTATATTATCAGTCATTGGTTACTTTTTCTTGCGTTTTGAGAATCTCAAAAAGATGCAAAAGGGCTAGGAAAAAAGCAGTAATTGCAGGCCCGAAAATCATACCCCAAAAGCCAAAGCTAGAGAGACCTGCAATTATTGCAAAGAATATAAATATCTCATTCATATGAGTTTGAGCTTTGATGAATGTAATGTTTATATATCTTATTATTATCGGTTTTACAAATGTATCTGCGATTATTGTTATGACAATAACTGAATATAGAGCTATTATTATTGCATTAGTTGTGTGTCCAATTGATAGTTCATATAGGCTAAGTGGTACCCACATGAGCATTCCACCAATAATTGGTATTAAAGATGCGAAACCATACAAAATCAGAAGTAAAAAAGCGTTGTAGCCCATAAAAAATGCTAAAATTGCGAATAGAGCGCCTTCAAAAATTGCAGTTGTTAAAATAGAGTAAAAAACTATACTCATAACATTTGTAATCTCATGCATTAATCGTGTTGAGTTTTGAGGATCCATCGGAATCATATTTTTAAAGAATATTATTATTTTTTTACCATATAAATTGGCAAAAAAGTAGAAGATTAAAATAAGTACAGCAGCTTTTATAAATTCAGCACTGAGTGAACCTACTTTTGCAGCAATTTGTAAAATATTTCCAGCTGCTACACTCAAATCAATTGATTCTATAGCCTCTTTTGCAATAGGTTTTAAAAAATTAAGTGAAGATGGAATTTCGTCTAATAGTTGACTTGCTTTTTCTAGCATTGCATGAAAAACTTCAGGTTTCATATGTCCTATAATAGGTGCTAATTTTGTCAGAAAATATGTCATAGGTGCAAAAAATAGCAAAGATAGTAAAAAAGTAGAGAATATTGAACTGATAGTATCAGACTTTGTAAAATTTAGTGTGTATGTGTAGAAATTTGCTGTTGCTATTGCTAAAAGTGAGGCTGCAACTATTGAGACTAAGAAAGGTTCATAAAGTGTTAAAATCCAATATACAGCGATTATAAAAATAGTTCCTAAAAATATGCGTGTATTATTCATTAAATAGACCCTCTTTATTGTTATTGAATTTTAATGCTTCATAAGTTTTATGAGTTGCAATACGTCCGCGTGCAGTACGCTCTATTAAACCATTAGCAAGTAGATATGGTTCATATACATCTTCAATAGTTCCCTCATCTTCACTTAATGCGGCTGCTAGTGTACTAAGTCCAATTGGTTTTCCATTTGAACTTATAAGTAGTGTTAAAAGTTTTATATCCATTTCATCAAAACCATACTCGTTAATACCTAGTTCATTTAACGCATATTGTGTTCGTTCTAGTTCAATAATTTGAGCATCTATAACCTCTGCAAAGTCTCTAACACGACGTAGAAGTCTTAATGTTATACGTGGTGTTCCACGACTTCGTTTAGCAATTTCATTCGCAGCATCTATTTTAATTGGTTTTGTTAATTTATCAGCGGCTTTTCTTAAAATTTGTTCAAGCTCTTTATTTGTATAAAATTGCATTCTAAAGTGCATTCCAAAACGTTCACGAAGAGGATTACTTAACATTCCAGCCCGTGTAGTCGCACCTATTAGAGTAAATGGAGGTAGGTCAATTTTAATTGTTTGAGCGGCTGGACCACTTCCTATGATAATATCTAAACGGTAATCCTCCATTGCAGAGTAGAGAATCTCCTCTATTGCTGGACTAAGGCGGTGAATTTCATCAATAAATAAAATATCTCCATCTTCAAGATTTGTAAGAATTGCAGCTAAGTCTCCACTTTTTTCAATCATTGGTGCGTTGGTAATTTTAATATTTGCATTCATCTCATTGGCAATAATAAGAGCAAGTGTTGTTTTACCAAGACCAGGAGGTCCAAAGAATAGAATATGATCTAGGCTCTCTTCTCTTTTTCTACTAGCCTCAATGAAAACATTTAGGTTTTTTTTTATCTTCTCTTGACCAATGTAGTCATCCCAATTTGATGGGCGAAGTGAGACCTCATATTCAGATTCTACACTAAATTTCTCTATCTCAACTACGCGTTCCATTAATAGCTGTACTCATCTGTTGGAAATTTTTTATCTTTTACTTCGGTACTGTATTGATTAATTGCACTCTTTATAATTGAAGAACCATCTAGGTATTTTTTAACAAATTTTGGAGTAAAATCTTCAAATAGTCCGAGCATATCAGACCATACAAGAACTTGTCCATCCACATCAACTCCAGCACCAATACCAACAACTGGAATGTTAAGAGACTTTGTAACTTCTGATGCAACATCTTTTTTTACACCTTCTATTACTAATAAGAAAGCTCCAGCTTCTTCAATAGCTTTTGCATCTTCAATGATTTTATCTTTTGAGATACTATCTTTGCCTTTAACGCTATAGCCACCTTCACTTCTTATAAATTGTGGCATTAATCCAACATGTCCGACAACAGCAATGCCATTTTGAGTTAAAAAGCGTACAATTTTAGCTTTTTCTGCTCCACCTTCAATTTTAACAGCGTCTGCATTAGTTTGATTATAGACTTTTATAGAGTTTTCAAGAGCAGTTTTTTTATCATAATATGTACCAAATGGCATGTCACAAATTACAAAAGAGTTAGGAGCACCACTGCATACTGCATTTGTATGATAAATCATCTGTTCTAGAGTTGCACTTAGAGTATCTGAACGTCCATAAAAACTCATATTAAGACTATCACCAACTAATAAAATATCGCTGTGATTAGTAAAAAGTTTTGCAAATAGAGCATCATATGCAGTTATCATAGTAATAGAGTTTTTATTTTTCATTGCTCGTAAAGTTGAAACTGTATGTTTTTTTATCATGAATGTCCTTTGACAGAATTTTATCCAAAAAATGGTACAATTTTTCAGGATTAATTAAAGTGAAGCATATATGGGTGTACGCCATGATCTTGAAGTAAATTTTGATTATGAAGTTGTAGATGAATTTTTAGATCACTACTCTATTATGGTTGATATGATGGAACCATTAGTTGTTGGCTTAGAAAACAAAGAGATTTATAGTCGAAATATTAATGAACTCTTTAGGATTAGTCATAATATTAAATCCGCATCAGCTTTTTTAAATATTGAGATAATGAATCGTTTTAGTATTATGGTTGAAGATACGCTGGAATTTTTAAGACTTTGTGATGGTCCAGCAAGCGATGAAACTATTAGTTGGTTGTTGTTGTGTCATGATCAATTTGGACGATGGAATAAAAATCTTGAAGAAGATGAGAAGTTTGATAAAATTAACTTTAAATTAATGAATATACCTGAAGCGGAGAATAAATGAAAAAATTGGTAGCTTATCTAACTTCTGCATACCCAGATAAAAACTTTACAATAGACTTAGCACTCTCAATGAGTGCAAATGGAGTAGATAGTATAGAGCTTGGTGTTCCTTTCTCAGATCCTGTAGCAGATGGTCCAATTATAGAAAAAGCAAATCATCTTTCACTTGCAAATGGTTTTATATTTAATGATTTAATTGATATTTCAAAAGAGATTGCTTCAGAAGTAGACACACTTTGGATGGGATATATGAATCCATTTTATCATCGTGGAATGAAAAATACTATAGAAAAGGCATCTAGTTTAGATGTTAGTGCTCTTATAATTCCAGATTTACCATATGAAGAGATGCTCGTTTATACTGATATTTTAATTAAAAATAGTGTTGATGCAATTAGTTTTGTAGCTCCAACTGATTCACATGAGCGAATAGAAGTAATTACAAAAAATGCAAAAAAATTTATCTATCTTGTGGCTTATGCCGGAATTACAGGAAGTCTCCAGAGTGAAGATTTAGCAAAAACTATAGACTCTATCCGTAAAACAACAAATACACCTATTTATGTTGGTTTTGGAGTGAATGAACAAACTGCAAAAGATAAAATTGAAGGTGCTGATGGTGTTATAGTAGGGAGCTCTTTTGTAGATGTTCTCTTAAAGGATAACTTGACTAATAGTCAAAAAATAGATACTATTTCTTCCATGGCTAGAAGAATTAAAGATAGAATTAATTCTTAAATATGGGGACGACTTGGCTTCGACAGGAGTGGGTCGCTTATAGTTGCAAGTCGGACTGAGCATTCCGTTACACGGCTCAACTTGCTTAAACGCAAACAATACAAATTATCGCCCAGCTTTAGCAGTAGCTTAAGCATTTAACCCCTCTAACGAGGCGGGCTGCTTCACCTAATGATGACAGATAGTTAGGATTTTGAAGTATAACCCTTATCTGAATATATTTTTATGTCTGCCTCAGCATAAAAACGAACTTTTGAGGCTCGCTTGGCATAGTTTTGCAGATTGTACGAAGTCAAGTTAAATCAAACAATCTCTCTAAACTTGTAGACGCTATAAGAACTTATTTTTGGACTGGGGTTCGATTCCCCACGTCTCCACCAGTAAATTATCTCTTTAAATCCCTAAATATAGGTCTTTTTGGCTATTTTAAGAAACCTCATAAATTTACTTTACCAACCTAACACAATTATTCTACTAGTAATTATTATTTCATTATAAGTATAAAAGTGTTAAATTAGGGTACAGTTAAAACTTTATAATTTAGTGATGACATAGGGGGGGTTCATAGTGTTAAAAAAAACTAATATTGATAGTATAATGCTCCCTAAAAATCAAACCACCTAATTTAGTTTTTTTATTCTAAATGTCGATGTGCTCATTTAAGAGTGCAAAATGAAAATTATCAAATTACAGGAATAAAAAAATGAGTGTAAAACGAAAAACATACAGTGCTGACTTTAAAGCTAAATTATACCAAACAGTATAACGGACTAAAACAATCTAACAGTTTTCCATTGTTCTAGAATCCAAGAGTAACCAGTAAGCTTTTGTATTCGTTCAGATTAATACAAAACAAAAATATCCAATTAAAAAACTAGAAGATATTTATAAGTATGTAGATAAGCTTAAAATGGTAGCTGTTAGATATGGAGGAAATAAAAGGGAGACAGGGGAAATCCCCCTGAATAAGCTAAAGTAACTTAGGTGCAAAAATGCAGATAAGTACAATTACGAATATGAGCTTATACATAGCGTCTCCCTTGTTAAATCTTAGGGTTGGCATAAAAAAAGGTTTGTTAGGAGCTACCCAACAAACCTTTACCAACCCATTAGATTTAACAAGTTCATATTCGCAAAGAGATTATAACACAAAGCTTCGAAAAAGAAGATATTGAGAAACGATTAGAAGCAATAAAGTTACTAAAAAACCTCAAATAATATAATGATATACATCAGATAAATCTTTTAAAGTTTGACGTTTGTAAATGTACTTTTCTAAGATAATTTTTTGTGAATTAGATACTCTTCTTTTGGAACTAAATGAGTGATTGCAACAATTACAAAAATATCTTTTAATGCCTCTCCTAGTACCTTTATTTATGACACTTTTTGAATGACATTTAGGACAACTTTTTACACTTTTTACAACTCATTATAAATAAACCCTTTTTAGACACCATTCTATCGAACTTTCAAAAGGTTTTTACGTACCCATTTTTTTCATTAAATCAACACTTTTAATAATATTTTTTTTCAGGAAAGTTTTTTGTATTATCTATTTCATCTATCATTTGATAATAAGTATTTATATCTTTTTTGGTTCATGTAGTACTATTATTCTTCTACTTCGTTTTTCTCTTTTTGTATTTTTAAACATTTAAACTTTAACAATCCCTAAAACAACAATAACCTCATCATCAACTAAATACGGCACGGTATAGCCCTTGAACACAAGGTCACGTATATTCTCATCATTAAAATGTATTGATTTTCTGAACTTGTAGGGCATGTCAAGTATTTTGTAAACTTGTTTGAATAAGTCACGGTTAAACTTCTTTGAACGGGCTAAGCTATCTAATGCAATAAAATCAAGAATATTATCAAGCTAGTTTTTGAATTTATCGTCTAAAGTTATTTTCACTAAGCATGTCTTTTTATAAGACGTTCTTCAACATCATTAATAAAATCATCATCTAAAGTAGTGAAGTTTTTAGTACCATTCTTGCGATAATCATCTAACGTATCTTGAGCTCAGTTTTGTCTTTTGTAAACTGTTCAGTTTTCATGTAAGTTAAAGTATCACTATCTAAATCGTTTGATTGATTGTTTAGTATTTCAATAGCTCCACTTGGTAATTTTTTGATAACTTCCATAAATTGCTTAAAGTAACTATCTTGAATATTTAAAGATATTTGCATGATTAACTCCTATTTATTCCTAAATTATACTAAAGTTTTCTAAAGTTTGATAATATATTACATTCGAACGTATGTCTAAGCGTGTGAACAACTACACGATTTTTACGGTCACTTGGTTCAATACCTTTATTGAATAGCTCATTAAGTATTGTTCTCATTCTGCGCTCAATAATTTGCTTGTAGTCCTTATAGAAAAATATATGGATTCCTAGTCTCCACCAATCATAAAATGCCATTCAATCACTGTATTGCTACCCACTTTTTAACTTTTTTAATAAATGTATTAATTTAAATAAGATTTTTAATGGATTATGTTTATATATTTAGCTCAAGCAAGTTACTTGAGCTATTTTAAGGAGTGTAAAACTTAAAGGATAAAGGATGTAGTCTAAAGTTAGTAAGGGGTTCTAACTTTGTACTGATAGAATTATCGGCTAATGAGTTTAACCAATTGGTAATGTTTGATTAACCCATAGTCAACGGGTTCGAAATTATATTTAATTTCAAAATAGATTTGTGAAAATCTGAACGAATATGAGTTTGCGAGGCTTTTTGTATTCTTATATTAATGAAATTATTTGTTTAACTTTATTTGGCATTATTTTGAAAAAGGAGTGTTGAATATGTCTATGATTTTATTAATAGTTATGAATATAGCAATAATGATTGTTGCTAACATTGCTATGTCTATCATGCAGTCAATGGGAATTATAAGCATTGATAACCAGAGCATGTCTAATATGATGGTGTTTTTTGCTCTTATAGGATTTGGTGGTGCATATCTTTCTCTATTTATGTCTAAAATGTTGGTTAAGCGTTCTATGGGTGTTGAAGTAATTGTTTCACCAAGAAATAGCACTGAACAGTGGTATATAGATGAAGTACATTCTCAATGTCATAAAGCAAATTTACCTATTCCAGAGATTGGCATATTTGAAGGCTCACCCAATGCGTTTGCTACAGGCGCAACGAAATCAAGTTCATTGGTTGCAATATCGACTGGCTTATTAAGAGAAATGAATAAAAATGAAGTCTCAGCAGTTATTGCTCATGAACTTTCTCATATTAATAATGGAGATATGGCAACAATGACTCTTTTGCAAGGTCTTGTAAATACATTTGTGATGCTTTTTTCACATTTAATTGGTAGAGCAATAGACAAAATAGTATTTAAGTCTAATCGTGATGGTATTGGATACTTTGCAGGAAGATTTATTGCACAAATGCTTTTAACTGTTGTAGCAAGTATAATATTAATGGCTTATAGCCGTTGGAGAGAGTACCGAGCTGATGCAGGTGGTGCAAACTTAGCTGGTAAAAAAAATATGATTGCAGCACTACAAGCACTTCAAAATGCCAATACTAAACCTTTACCTGATGAAGAGAGAGCTTTTGGAATTGTTGGATTTACAAGTGAACTTTTTTCAACTCATCCGCCACTTAGTAAGAGGATTGCTAAACTTAGAGAAACTTTTTAAGATTATTAGATTAAAAGAGGGAGAGAATTTTTTAAATAAATATTTTGATTTTATAGATTTTAGTGATGAGACTCTGCGAAAAACCATATAATTAGTGCAAAAATAAATTTAATAAAAAAATTGTATAATTAAAATAAAATAAATATCAATTGGCACGGAGTTTATATTTGCATCTATTTATTAACAGTTTTTCATATACAGAATATATAACTGCTTTAGTCTCTTTGATTACTATATTTGTCTCTTTATTGATACTACATCATATAACTATTCAAAATAGAGCAAAGGAATATATCGGGAGAAACTATCTTAACGAAGAGACTATGAAAGCGTATGAAAATCGTATTCAAGAGAATCTACCAGATATTAAAAACTCATTATATAAACAATATCTCTCTATCATTTTAAATTCCTTAAATAAATTCTTTGGAGAACTTAAATTTTTTAGTTTAAAAACCTTTGATAAACATCTACAAATTACTTATGTATACTCTTTTTTATTTTTTTATCTCTCATGGTTATTTGGAGGAAGCGCAAATATAGGGACAATTGAGTTACTACCAAGTGAAAATAAATTTTTAGTTACATTAGCCCTGCTTTTTGAAATAATTTTATTTTATTTTCCATTATTCTGATAATATTACTTTATATATAGAAAAAAAAATAAACTCTTTATTTAATAAAAAAAATACCTCTAAGTTCAATCAACTAATTACACTAGTAGTAGTAGGAGTAGTAGGAGTAGTAGGAGGAGTAAATTCCAATTCAATAGTAATGTTACTTTTTTTTTATGTTGTTACCTGTTATTAATGCAATTTTTGATTACATATCTATGTATATATCAAGACGCTTATCTACAAAAATTTTAAATATAACAGAAACTTGGAAAATATTTTTAGATATTCTTCTTGATTTATTTTTTGCACTTTTTTTACTAGGTGGACTTGCCTTCTCTTTATATTTTGTTATTGATTTATTTAATGTTCATTTTATTAAAGAGGCTTCATTGCGGATACCTCTTCTAACCTATAGAGAGCACTTTTTCACTCTAAATTTTTGGCATGAAGATATGGCTTGGATAAGTATGATGTTCATTAGTACACTTATCCCTACACTAGCGCATCTATTTATTGGATTCTATGCAATATATGGAACACTAGTAACCAAACCTCACTTACATATTTTAGTAAGCAAACTCCAAACAGTAGCACCAAATACAAAAAATAACCTTGAAAAAGAAGAACTCTATATAAGAGTTGTAAAGTATGAACTTACTAATATTGTAAAAATACAGATATATGCTGGTATATTTTTAATAAGTACTTTTTTAATTGTTCTGATTGCATTTAGTTTAAAAGTAGGTATTTTAGAGCTTTGATATAGCTCCTAAGAGCCAAATTTAAACTTTTAAAATAAGCCACATATAGATATATTTGCCATTAGTAAACTAAAAATAGCTACTTATTTGTTTTGCAAGAAGCCTATTATATGTTTAAGTATATCAACAACTCGTGATTTATTAGGTTAATAAGAGATAAAAAGTAGGTAAGAAAGTGCCACACTAAAGTGGCACTTGGATGCTTTTAAAGCATCTATTTTTGATTTTATGTCTATATAGGAAAAACATTCCTAGATGAGTCGACATCCATAATTTGTTGCCAACTAAAGCAACGCTCTCCACGCGGAGCAAATGTTTCACTAACATCAAGTCTATAATCACTTGAAAAACGACGGTGCAATAGCGCGCCAACCTTTCAGATTAGGCAATGTTACTAAGTAACGTTCACCCGATTTTCAAATAAACTATAAAGAACTTCCTATATTTGCACTAGGTCTAAAGCTATTGCTTGTTTTAATAAGAACCATTTTTTTTTCAAGCCTTGTCTCAAACAACGACTTCAAACCCAAAGTCAAGTAAATAAAATTTAGAATCATCAGCTTCCTTTGTATGGATATATGAGAACATCTTAACGTTATAAAAATAAAACATAGCTTATAGAACATTAAGAAGTACAATTGACTATACAGATAATTTCATCTCTTTTTTAGCCTCTGAGGATAGCTTGAGTTTTACAAGAAGTTTAGCTATTTCATATTATTCATGTATAATTCATGGAAATTAAAGGATATATTATGATTAATATAAAAGATGGTAAAGTATTTACTGATTTAAATGGCGAAATTGAGGCATTAGATATTAAAAAAACTGCTGAATTCTATCAAAAAGGAATGTTTAACATAGCAATTGAGGGGAAAAACTACCCTATGATTGATGATAATAGAGATTATCAAGAATTAAAGAAGATATTAGAGAAACATTTCCCAGAACTATTAATTTAGAGAGCTGAGGTTTTACATCAGCTTTTAAATCTGCTAGGCAGTTGAATTGATTGCATTTGTTCGTATAGTGATGTGATTTCTGCGGACTTTTTATTATCACTTTGTCCTGAGTTTTCAATTCTCTCTTTGAAGCCTTCCATTAGTTGGTATTTAAGTGCTGTGACTTGAGTGTCAAAGTAGTTTGAGTTTTGTAAGTTTCCTAAGTTTGATATTGAAAGAGGTTTGTTAAGCTTAGCTGATGCTTGCGCAGTTATTGATATAAGTTTATCTTCATTTACACTGGTGATATTATTTAACCAACTAGTATCACCGTCTTGCGCACCTTTAGAATCATAACTTAGTAAGAAATCAACAAAGTCTGACTTTTCGCCCTTTATAGTTTGGTATTTACCATAGTCAACAGCAGCTTGAATACCAAGATTATTAAATACGTTATTCATAGTCATAATATACCCCTTTTCCACACTTACAAGCAATAAATATTCCTTCTTATTAGAATTAAATATAAATAAAATTTTTATATCTTTAAAAATTATTATATAATAATCATTGCTTTAAAATTATTATTGTATAATAATGAAAATGTTATTGGGATAAATTATGAATACTCAGAATTCATTTGAGGTATTATTAGATGAAGATGCGTTAATTTTAGATTTTAATGAACAAGCTTGTGAGCTTACAGGATATGCTAAAAATGAGGTAATGGGAGAGAACTGGTTTATGACTTTTATTCCAGAATCTAATATTACTAAAATGATTGATATTTTTGTTGATACTTTTTATGGTATTGGTTCAGACAATAGATATATGAGTGAAATAATTCTAAAAGATGGTAGCAAAAAAATGCTCAATTGGCATGACATTATTATAAAAGATAAAGACGATAAACCATTACATGTACACTCTATTGGTGTTTATACTTAGACTAACTCCACTCAATAACTGTAATCTCAGCTTGTGAACCTAGTCTCATTTTAGGTCCCCAAAAGCCTATACCACTATTTACATATATATGTCTATTTTCTCCAATTTTATGTAGCCCTTTAAGAAATGGTTGCACAATTGAGACTAAATAACCAAATGGCCATATCTGTCCACCGTGAGTATGACCGCTTAATATCAGTGATGGTTTATGCTCTTTTAAATGTTTTAAAAAACGTGGTTGGTGGGCTAAAAGTAGCGTTGGTGTATCGCTACTTAAGCCTTTCATTGCTTTGTCAATGTCTGGCTCAAATGAACCATATCTAAATCCAAAGATGTCATTTACTCCACATATATTAAATTTATCTATTTTTTTAGAGCTATTATTTAAAATTTTTATTCCTAATGATTGAATGTAATCTATTGTCTGTTCTACCCCGTGGAAATACTCATGATTACCTAAAATATAGTAAGTTCCATATCTACTTTTTATATGTTGAAGTTTGTCTACAGCTTTAGCGACTCTATTTATTGGTGCGTCTGTTAGGTCTCCTGTAATTACAACAAGGTCTGACTTTTGAGCATTTATAATCTTAACACTATTATGTACAAACTCTTCGTCAATTAGTCCACCAATATGCATATCACTTATTTGCACAATACGGTATGGTTTAGTAAATCTATTTTGTTTTACTTCAACTCTTTGAATAATAGGCAGTTTCGTACCTTCTGAAATTCCTGAACCCAAATATAGCGCGCCCATTGATAAAAAACCAACATCACTACTCCTTTTAAAGAAGTCTCTTTTGCTCTGCTCAAAAGGAATTTTGTGAAATATATTTAAGATTTCATATACAATAATACTTACTAGAGTAACAAAACCAACACCAATAGATAGTGAAAAAATAAAATATAAAACATTTGGTACATCGATAAAATATCTAGATGCAAGATAACCTAAAATATTTAGGTAATTGAAAATAAGAGCATATATAAGCCATTTTTTTACTATTTCATTAATATGCAGTTTCTTTATGATACGTTTGTATCCTAAATAGTGAATAATGGCAAATATAATTGTCATTGCTAGTAAAAATAGAATCTCAATCATATTGTTTTACCATATTTTATAAAAATAATTTAATATCTATGTATAGAATAGTACTAAGAAATTTTAAAGTATTATCTAATCTTTAATTATTTAAGAAGTTTATAGCTGATTGTATCTAAATATATGTTGTAATGTAGATATAATTTCTTTTACAAGGATTAAAATGTTTGATGATGGATTTTTTGGAACAAGAGCCTCTTTTTATATGGATTTTTCAACACTTTATTTTGCAATATTGCCATTTTTATTAGCATATGCAATTAAGTTTGCAAAAAATGGTGAGATAGAGAAGCATTTAAAGAGTAATTTAGTTATTTATGTAATTACAATGGTGGTTGTTCTAATATTTGAGGTTGGAGTGCGGGTGTCTGGCGGTTTTGTTGAATTTATGCAGTATAGTTCAATGCCAGAATGGTTTTTAGTCACATTTTTAGCAGTACACATTTTAATAGCACTTTTAAGCGTTGTTTTATGGACTATAGTTCTTTATAGTTCTTTGAGTAATTACAAATTTTATGGTAAAGATGCACCATATTTTAGAAGACATAAGAGATTAGGTAAAATTGCTTTTTTAGGGATGACTTTGACCTCTTTTATGGGTGTTTTGATATATATTTTTATATTTATTTATTAGTGTTTTACGAGAAGTTTATCAAAAGTGGTAGTCAATGGTTAAATAATAGACATATATTTTCTAAAGAATAGAGCTAAACATGTTAAATTTCTTTTTGTAAAAATTATGAGAATAGTTCTAGTTTTACAAGAGGTATAATAAATAAAATACAAGGGAACAAAATGGGTTTATCTACAAAAACTATAGAAATTGTTAAGTCTACTGCACCAGTGGTTGCACAACATGCAGAAGAGATTACTACTGCAATGTATGGAATACTATTTACTAATCATCCAGAAGTTGAAGAGTTATTCAAAGATGCAAAGCCAGATCAACATAAAAAGTTAGCAGCAGCAGTTTCTGCGTATGCTGCAAATATAGATAATTTAGCTGTTCTTGAAAAAGCTGTGGAGAAGATGGCTCAGACACATGTACGTACAAAAGTTAAACCAGAACACTATCCAATGGTTGGAGTATCGATTCTTGGTGCAATTAAAGAGGTTTTAGGTGATGGTGCAACAGAGGATATTCTTGAAGCATGGAAAGAGGCATACTTTTTTCTAGCAGACGTTCTTATTGCTCGTGAGAAAGAGATTTACGCTCAAGCTTAGTGATTATAGTGTCGTGTGATTTTTTTAAGAAGTCTAGTAACTTTAGTGCAAATTTTAAAATTCAAAGAAAACCTTAACAAATTTTATAGTATAATTCGCTTTTCAATTAATTCGGGTGAGGTACACCAAGTATGTATGCAATAATTAAAACAGGTTCTAAGCAGTATAAAGTCCAAGAGGGAGATATTCTCAATGTGGACAAACTAAGCCTTGAATCAAAAAGTATAGTAGAGTTTAGTGAGGTTTTAGCAATTGGCGGAGAAGCGCCTAAGTTTGGGACTCCATTAGTTAATGGCGCAGTAGTTACTGCTGAAGTTATTAATGAGGGACGCGACAAGAAAATTGTAATTTTTAAAAAACGTCGCCGTAAAGACAGCAAAGTAAAACGTGGATTTAGAAAGAGTTATACTCGTATCCGTGTTACTAAAATTGCTGCATAGATTAAAGATTAAGGACTAAGATATGGCACATAAAAAAGGTCAGGGAAGTACTCAGAATAATCGAGACTCAGCAGGAAGACGCCTTGGTGTTAAAAAGTTTGGTGGAGAGTTTGTTCGTGCTGGTGGAATTATTATTCGCCAACGTGGAACAAAAGTTCACCCAGGAAATAACGTAGGTATGGGTAAAGATCATACTATTTATGCGATGACTGATGGATTTGTTAGTTTCGAGCGTAAAGATAAAAAACGTAAACAAGTCTCTATTAAAACTGCATAATTTTTTGAGCTTTAGCACTTATATGCTAAAGTTTCGAATATACTCACGATTTCTTAATCAAATACATTTTTCAATTTTCTCTTTTTAAGGATACATAAACCATGTTTGTAGATAAAGTAACAGTACAGTTGTCCTCAGGCAAAGGTGGTGCTGGTTGTGTAGCATTTAGACGAGAAAAGTTCGTTGTAAAGGGTGGTCCAAATGGAGGTGATGGTGGTCGTGGTGGTTCAATTATTTTTCTAGTTAATAAAAATTCTCACACTTTAGCTTGGTTTAAAGGTTCTAAACACCTAAAAGCTGAAAATGGTAAACCTGGACTTGGTAGTAATATGACTGGTAAAAGTGGAAATGACCTAGAGGTTCAAGTTCCACCTGGTACTCAGGTTATAGATGTTGAGACAGATGAAGTTTTGTTTGATTTACTTGAAGATGGAGAGAGGGTGAAATTCTTAGATGGTGGGAGAGGGGGACTTGGTAACACACATTTTAAATCTTCAACAAATCAAAGACCAACTCATGCACAACCTGGTGAAGCTGGTATTACTCGTGATGTTAGACTTGAACTTAAGCTTATAGCTGATGTTGGACTTGTAGGTTTTCCTAATGTTGGAAAGTCAACTCTCATTTCAACTGTCTCAAATGCTACTCCTGAAGTTGCAAATTATGAATTTACTACACTGACTCCAAAGCTTGGACAAGTTGCAGTTAGTGAGTATGAACACTTTGTTATGGCAGATATTCCGGGGATTATTGGTGGTGCAAGCGAGGGTAAAGGTTTAGGTCTTCAATTTTTGCAACATATAGAACGCACAAAGACTCTTCTTTTTATGATTGACATCGCTTCATATAGAGAATCTTTTGAACAATATGAGACATTAAAAAAAGAGTTAGAGAGTTTTAGTTCAAAACTAAGTAAAAGAAATTTTGCAGTTGCATTAACTAGGAGTGATGCTGTTTCACCTGAAGATCTTCTTTTGTCTGTTGAGATGTTTTTAGAAGAGATTGGACTAACAAAATCTAGTACAACAAGTTTTGGTTTTGATGAGAGTGCTGGATATTTTGAGCAAGTTCAAGATGAGTATGATGCAAGTAAACCTTGGTTTGTAGCACCAATTTCATCTGTTCAACAATTTAATATTCAAGCTATTAATTTTGCTCTATTTGCATTGGTTAAAAAATAGATTAATGAAACGTATTGTAATAAAAGTAGGAACTGCGGTACTAACTGAACAGAATCATTTAGCTAAAGAGCGAATGATGGCTCTTATTACACTTATTAGTGAATTAAAAGCTAAGTATGAAGTTATTTTAGTTACATCTGGTGCTGTTGCTGCTGGTTATGGGGTTTTACAGTTAGATAAAAAAATTATTGCTAATCGACAAGCACTAGCTGCTATTGGACAGCCAATTTTAGCAATGACCTATAAAAAGAAGTTTGAAAGAGTTAATATTGATTCTGCTCAAGTATTGTTAACAGAAGATGATTTTAACTCTCACCACCGTTTAAGGCATGCACAAGATATGATGGAAGTTCTTATCTTAAGTAATGTAGTTCCAATAATCAACGAAAATGATGCAACAGCAGTTGCTGAGCTTACATTTGGAGACAATGATTGGCTTTCAGCGCAAGTTGCATTTAATTTTAGTGCAGATATGCTAATTATATTGTCTGACATAACCGGATATTACGACAGAGATCCACGTACTCATAGTGATGCAAAACTAAGAAGTATTGTTAGCAAAATTGAAAAAGATGAACTTGAAATAGAAACAGAAGCTGGAAGCGAGTTTGCAACTGGTGGTATTACAACAAAACTTAAAGCTGCAAACTTTTTACTTGGTAAAAAATTACCTACATTTTTAAGTTCAGGTATGGATTTAAAAGATGTACGATCGTTTCTATTAGATAACAAACATTTTGGTGGAACACTTTTTGAGGTTAAAAATGAGTAAACGTATTATTTTTATGGGTACACCAGATTATGCGGCTGCAATTTTGGATGAATTAATTAGTGCTGAAGATATAGAGATTATTGGAGTGTTTACTCAGCCTGATAAAAAAGTTGGGCGAAAACAGCAAATTAAGATGAGTGAAGTTAAGCAGAGCGCACTTAAAGCCTCTTTAGAAGTTTATCAGCCAAACAGACTTCGTGATGAGCAAAATGTAAAGATTTTGCAAGAGTTAAAACCTGATATGATGATAGTAGCAGCTTATGGGCAGATATTGCCAAAATCTATTTTAGATATTGCACCATGTATTAATCTTCATGCTTCACTTCTTCCAGAGTATAGAGGAGCGAGTCCAATTCAGCAGATGCTTTTAAATAGTGATACAAATGGCGGAGTTACAGCGATGCTTATTGATGAAGGGTTAGATACTGGAGATATTTTGGCGTTAAGCGTTTTAAAAATTGATAAAACTATGATGCTTTCAGCTCTTTATGAGAAGCTTACAAAGATGGCTTCTATTTTAACTCTTAGGGTTATTCGTAATTATGATGCTTTAAATCCATTACCTCAACTTGGCTGTGATGCTTCACATTGTACAAAAATTACAAAAGAGCATGGTTTATCAAAATTAGAAGATGCACTAGAAACTTACAATCATTATAGAGCTTATACACCTTGGCCGGGAATATTTTTAGAAAATGGAATAAAACTATTAGAGTTGTCTTTAAATAGTAAAGATGGTTCATTTAGGAGTTCAGAAATTTTAGAGATTAGAGATGAAGATGTTGTTATTGGTTGCAAGGTTGGTTCTATTGCTCTTAAAACTTTACAACCACCGTCAAAAAAATCTATGGATATTCATTCATATTTAAATGGGAAACACTTAAGCGTTGGAAATACATTACTTTAAAAGATTAGATTCTACACAAAAATACTTGATTAATATGATAAAAAGTGATAAACTAACAGCTCCAGTTGCTATTGTATCAGATGAACAGAGTGCTGGAATTGGTAGTAGGAATAATGAGTGGCATAGTCTTAATGGAAACTTATTTTTTTCATTTGCTTTAGGTATAAAAGATTTACCTAAAGATATGGAAATTGTCTCTTCATCTATTTATTTTTCTTATATTTTAAAAGAGTTACTAAATGAAACAGGTTCAAAAATTTGGTTAAAATGGCCAAATGATTTTTATATAGGGGATAAGAAGGCTGGGGGGACTATAACACAGATTATTGGAGAAAACTTGGTTTGTGGTATTGGACTAAATATAATGCGAGCTAGTTTCGATTTTGCGGTACTTGATATTAAAATTGATAAAAAAAAGTTATTAAATGAGTTTTTTAACAGGCTAAAAGAAATTGAAAGTTGGAAGAAAATTTTTAGTAAGTATGCGCTAGAATTTGACTTATCAAAGAAGTATCAAACTCACTATAATGGTTGTGAGGTTTCATTAGAGAAAGCCAAGTTAAATAGCGATGGATCGTTAGAAGTTGGCAATAAAAGGATTTATAGTTTACGATGAGTGAAATAATAACTATAGCCAACCAAAAGGGTGGCGTTGGAAAAACTACTACAGCTGTAAACCTAGCTGCATCTCTTGCTGTTGCAGAGAAGCGGATTTTGTTAATTGATGCTGACCCACAAGCTAATGCTACAACTAGTCTTGGTTATCATAGAAACGATTATGAATATAATATCTACCATGTTTTAATTGGTACTAAGAAAATATCAGACATTATTTTGAAAACTACTTTACCAACACTTTCATTAGCACCATCTAATATTGGGCTTGTAGGAGTTGAGAAAAAGTTTTATGATGCACAAAATGGTGAGGGACGTGAGCTTATATTGAAGCGTTCTCTTGATGAATTATCAGAAAAGTATGATTATATAATTATAGATTCACCACCAGCATTAGGGCCGATGACAATAAATGCACTAAGTGCGGCAAACTCTGTTATTATTCCTATTCAGTGTGAGTTTTTTGCATTAGAGGGCTTAGCACAGCTTTTAAACACAGTTCGACTAATTCGTAAAACAATTAATCCAAAACTTACAATCAAGGGATTTTTACCAACAATGTATAGTGTGCAAAACAACCTTTCAAAACAGGTTTTTGCAGACTTAACTCAACATTTTGAAAGTAAACTTTTTAAAAAGATTGATGATAATTCATATATTGTAATTCCTCGTAATGTAAAACTTGCAGAATCACCAAGTTTTGGGAAACCTGCTATACTTTATGATGTAAAATCAACTGGTAGCATTGCGTATCAAGATTTAGCTCAGGCGATAATTTCGTAAAATGGCTATTAGTAAAAAGGCATTAGGCCGTGGTCTTGGCGCAATATTTGAGGAGGTTACACAATCTTATGAGAATGATTTACCTCGTAATGAAGATAGTGTAGTTGATATTCAGATAGAGGATATTCGTCCAAACCCATATCAGCCACGAAAGACATTTGATGCAAACTCTTTACAGGAGTTAAGTGATTCAATAGTATCACATGGACTTCTTCAGCCAATTGTTGTTATTAGAGATAAAACAGGTTTTATGCTTATTGCAGGTGAACGTCGTTTACGTGCTTCAAAACTTGCCTCTTTAGATACAATTAGAGCAATAATTGCGGATATTAATCTAGCAAAACTTCGCGAAATGGCTCTTATTGAGAATATTCAACGAGAAGATTTAAATCCTATAGATTTAGCATATTCATATCAAGAGCTATTAGATGAGCATGAGATAACGCATGAACAACTCTCATCTTTAATTTTTAAAAGTCGTACACAAATTACAAATACACTTCGCCTTCTTAATTTAGATGATTATGTTCAACAAGCATTGGTTGAGGGAAAAATTTCACAAGGTCATGCACGTGCTTTGATAGGGCTTGATAAAAAAGAGCAAAAGGTATTAGTTGATTCTATTGTTGGACAGAAGTTAAGTGTTCGTGAGGTTGAAGAGACTGTTAAGGGAATTAAATGTTCAGATGAAGTTTTAGAAGATAAAAAAGTCATAAAAAAAGATTCACAATCTTATGATTATGACGGGTTAGAGAATATTCTTGGCTCAATCGGTGTTAAGTATAAACTTAAAAGTAATACTTTAAGTTTTAACTTTGATAGCCAAGAAGATGTCAAACAGTTAATATCTTTGTTGAAAGATAATTAAGGTTTTATATAGGCATAACCTAGTGATTGCAGACGTACTAACTCTGCTACACCACTTGGTACAAGATCTTCTTTATTTACATCAAATAGATCATTTTTATAATTAATATGTCTACCTTGTAGTGTATTTTCACAGACTTTAAATTCTACACCTTCACTTTTTAGTTCTACAATTTTATCTTGTATTGCATCAGTAGCATTTCCAATGTTGAGACCAGTTTTTTTTACAGCACTAGGCTTAAGTAACATAGATAAGCCTTTGCCATGCATTAGTATTTTAAGATCAATATTATTTTTACCAACAGCTTCTATATGGTTGTGAATATTGCGAAGTGTATCTGATTGAGTTATAGGATTATCAAAATTTATGTGATAGACAACTTTTTGTTTTCCATATCTTTGATTTGCTGTGAGGTTACTAGTAAGCAATAGTGTCAAACTTAGAAATAGCATAACTATAGATTTTAATTTTATTTTGAACATTTCATTACCCTTTATAATAGAATAGATTATAATAAATATAATAAATATTGTATACAATATCGACTTAAATTATGTAGTTATCACCAAGTAAGGATAGTTTTTTATATATATTTAATATTAAAAAATCGATTTAAGGCAAACTAATCACTTTTATACTCGTTAGAGAGAGATTAATTTTAAGAAAATGAGAATTATGAAGCTAACTGTTAAAAAATAACTTACTTTAACCCTCCTTTCAACAACAAATAGATATAATTTCGCAAATTTTTATTGGAGTTAGGAGCAAAGATGTTAGATATAGACCTTGTACAACTCTCTATTACGCTTGTCGTCTTTATCGTGCTAATCGGCCTGCTTAATAGTTGGTTGTACAATCCGTTGCTAGGTTACATGGGAAAACGTGATGCTGATATTCAAAAGGATTTGAATGAAGCCGGTCACAATAGTTCTGATGTTAACGCACTTTACGCTGAAGCTGAAAAAATTATCAGTGATGCTAAAGTACAAGCTTCGCAGATTCGCACAAAGGCAGTGAATGACGCAAAAGAGCTTGCACAGTCACGTGCTGATGAAAAACGTGAGCAGATGCAGAGAGTTTATGAACAGTTTCAGGAGAAGCTTGAAGTTGAAAAAGAGAGTTTAAAAAATTCTCTACTCTCTCAGATGCCACTTTTTAAAGAGGCATTAAAAGCCAAATTTGCTAAAGTATAGGGGGTAATTATGATAAAAATTAGTTTAGTTCTTGTTACGTTAGCTTCGTTTGTTTTAGCTAGTAGTGGTAGTGAGGGGACAGATATTATTCCCCGTACTATTAACTTTTTAATCTTTGTTGCGATTATGTATTACATATTAGCAGAACCTGTTAAAAACTTTTTTTCTGGCAGAAGTGACATGATTGCATCTAAACTTCAGCAAGTTCAAGAAAAGTTGACTCTAAGTAAACAATCCATGAGCGAAGCAGAAGATAAAGTTGCTGAAGCTAAAATTTTGGCTAATGAAATTTTAGAAGATTCAAAGTTAGAGTCAAACATTATTTCTGAAAAAATTTCATTAGATTCTGAATATGAGTTAGAGATTATTTCTAAGCAAAATGATGATTTAATGGCATTAGAACAGAAGAGGATGATTCGTTACGTTGTTGATGAGACATTAAATGATCTTTTAAGTGATGAAAATATGCCACTTAAAAAAGAGGCGTTAAGTGAAATTATTCTAAAAAGGGTTGCATAATATGAAAAGCTTAATAGCAAAGCGATATGTTGAAGCTCTTTTAGATGGTTCAAATAACGAAGAAATAGCTCTTTATAGAGAAGTGTTTGATGGTTTAAGCAAAGCTTATGCATCTAATAAATTTACTGATGTTATGTTATCTGTTTATGTAGATGACGAAACAAAAAAAGAGATTTTACTTGATTCTGTTAAAAGTGTTAATAATAAAAAAATAAATAATCTTTTGTCACTACTTAGTGAGAAGTCACGTATTGAAATCATTCCTGCTATAGCCGAAGAGTTACGTATGAAAATTGCAAAATCGAATAATAGTTATAGTGGTTTTATATATTCTGATGAAGAGATTGGTAACGAGTTAGTTAAAAAATTAGCAGATGGTCTTGGAAGTCGTACAAAAAGTAGTGTTGATCTAACATTTATAAATAACGGGTATAACGGCATTAAAATTGAGGTAGATGATTTGGGTGTAGAGCTTAGCTTTTCCAAGTCACGAATAAGAGCTGAGATGATAGATCATATCTTAAAAGCAATATAACTTTATAAAGGAGAAGAGAAGTGGTAGCAAAAATTCAAGCAGACGAAATTAGTTCGATTATAAAAGAGCGTATAGAAAATTTTGACTTAGATGTTGATGTAAGTGAGACTGGTAAAGTTGTAACTTATGCTGATGGTATATCAAAAGTTCATGGTCTAAACAGTGTTATGGCAGGTGAAATGGTAGAGTTCGATGAGGGAAGTAAGGGAATTGTCCTTAACCTCGAAGAGAATAGTGTCGGTGTTGTAATTATGGGTTCTGGTAAAGATATTCATGAGGGTACAACCGTAAAACGCCTTGGAAAACTTTTAAAAGTTCCAGTAGGTGATGCTATGCTTGGTCGTGCAGTAAATGCACTTGGTGAACCAATTGATGGTAAGGGTCCAGTCGATACAAGTGAAACTCGTTTTGTTGAAGAGAAAGCACCAGGTATTATGGCTCGTAAATCAGTACATGAACCACTTCATACAGGTTTAAAAGCGATTGACGCTCTAGTTCCAATTGGACGTGGTCAACGTGAACTTATCATTGGTGATAGACAAACTGGTAAAACTACAGTTGCAATTGATACGATTATTAATCAAAAAGGTCGTGGTGTAAGTTGTATATATGTTGCTATCGGGCAAAAATCGTCTACTGTTGCACAAGTTATTCGTAAGCTTGAAGAACATGGTGCAATGGAATATACAATTATTGTTGCTGCATCTGCTAGTGAAAGTTCAGCACTACAATTCTTAGCACCATATACTGGTGTGACAATGGGTGAGTATTTTAGAGATAATGGGCGTCATGGTCTTATTGTTTATGATGATCTGTCTAAACATGCGGTAGCTTATCGTGAGATGTCATTAATTCTTCGTCGTCCTCCAGGTCGTGAAGCATTCCCAGGTGATGTTTTTTATCTACATTCTCGTTTATTAGAGCGTGCTGCGAAAGTTAATGATGAACTTGGTGGTGGTAGTTTAACTGCATTACCAATCATTGAAACTCAAGCTGGTGATGTATCAGCGTATATTCCTACAAACGTAATTTCAATTACAGATGGGCAGATTTTCTTAGAGACTGACCTTTTTAATTCGGGTGTTCGTCCTGCGATTAATGTTGGCATCTCTGTTTCTCGTGTTGGTGGTGCTGCTCAGGTTAAAGCTACTAAACAAGTTGCTGGAACACTTCGTCTTGATCTTGCTCAATATCGTGAGCTTCAAGCATTTGCACAATTTGCATCTGATCTTGATGAAATTAGTCGTAATCAATTGGAACGTGGTGAGCGTATGGTTGAAGTTTTAAAACAAGCTCCATATTCACCTCTTGCTCCTGAAAAGCAGGTTGTGATTATCTATGCTGGTAACATGGGTGCACTAGATGAATATCCAGCTTCAGCTGTTGGTAAGTTTGAATCAGAGATTTACCCATTTATTGAAGCTAAGTATCCAGAGATTTTAGAAAATATTAGAAGTGCGCAAAAAATTGAAAACGATACAGAAGAGATGCTTAAAAAAGCAATATCAGAGTTTAGTGCTGCATTTTCAGCTGAATAGGAGCTAACAGATGGCAAACCTGAAAGAGATACAACGTAAAATTAAGAGTGTCTCAAATACTAAGAAGACGACTCGGGCAATGAAGTTAGTATCTACTGCTAAGCTTCGTAAGGCTGAGGAGTTAGCTAAACGTTCACGTGTTTATGCAAATAAGTTAAGTGAAGTTCTTAGTGAAATTACAGCAGACATTCAGCGTTTTAAAATTGGTGGTATTGAAAGTAGATATTTTCATCCTACTGATGAACCAAAAATTGTTGATATTATATTTGTCACAGCAGACAAGGGTCTATGTGCAGGTTTTAATATTTCTACGCTTAAAGTAGTTTCAAAACTTTTGCGTGAATATAAAGATAAAAAAATAAAAGTTAGATTGCGTGGTGTTGGTAAAAAGGGTATTGAGTATTTTAAATTTAATGGTGTTGAGTTAGTAGATTCTGTAAGTGATTTGAGTCATAAGCCAGACTATGAACGTTCTACTGATTTTATCAATGTATCTATAAATGAGTATATGTTAGGAAATACTGATCAAGTAATTCTTATTCATAATGGTTATAAGAACATGATTACACAAGAGATGCATGTAGATACTATTTTACCGATTGTAGTAGATACTACCGTAGTTGAACATAGTGATTCATTATTAGAGTTTGAAGCATACGATGAAGAGAAAATGCTTGAGGCACTTGTGGGTAAGTATGCTGAGTATAGTATGTATTATGCGCTTATTGATTCATTAGCAGCAGAGCATAGTGCTCGTATGCAAGCTATGGATTCGGCAACTAAAAATGCGACAGAGATGGTTGATGCGTTAAATATTAAATTTAACAAAGCGCGTCAAGAAGCGATTACAACTGAATTGATAGAGATTATCAGCGGTGTAGAATCACTGAAATAAATAGGAGAATATAATGGTAGGAAAAGTTATACAGGTTATTGGTCCTGTTGTTGATGTTGATTTTACTGACGGTTTACCGCCAGTTAATGATGCACTTGAAGTTAATTTTGAGGTTGAGGGTAAAAGCGTTAAGTTAGTTCTTGAAGTTGCTGGACACTTAGGAAATAATCGTGTTCGTACAATTGCTATGGATATGAGTGAAGGTCTTGTTCGTGGAATGGAAGCAGTTCATCAAGGTGGGCCAATTAGTGTTCCTGTTGGTGAAGAAGTTTTAGGACGTATCTTTAATGTTATCGGTGATCCGATTGATGATGGTGAAGCTGTTAATTCTAAAACAAGATGGCCGATTCATCGTAATCCTCCAGCACTTGTTGAACAAAGTACAAAAACAGAGATGTTTGAAACTGGTATCAAAGTAGTTGATTTACTTGCTCCTTATGCTAAGGGTGGGAAAGTTGGACTATTTGGTGGTGCTGGTGTTGGTAAAACTGTAATTATTATGGAGCTTATTCATAATGTTGCGCATGCACATAGTGGTTATTCAGTATTTGCTGGTGTTGGTGAGCGTACTCGTGAGGGAAATGACCTTTACCATGAAATGAAAGATTCAAACGTGCTTGACAAAGTTGCATTGTGCTATGGTCAGATGAGTGAGCCTCCAGGGGCACGTAACCGTATTGCACTTACTGGTCTTACTATGGCTGAATATTTTCGTGATGAAATGGGACTAGATGTACTAATGTTTGTTGATAACATCTTTCGTTTTGCACAATCTGGTTCGGAGATGTCAGCACTTTTAGGGCGTATTCCATCTGCTGTTGGTTACCAACCGACACTAGCACGTGAAATGGGTGCATTACAAGAACGTATTACATCAACTAAGAAGGGTTCAATTACATCTGTTCAAGCTGTATATGTTCCAGCAGATGATTTAACAGATCCTGCTCCTGCATCAGTTTTCTCACATCTTGATGCAACTACGGTTCTTAGTCGTAAAATTGCTGAAAAAGGTATCTATCCAGCAGTTGATCCTCTTGATTCAACTAGTCGTCTTCTTGACCCTCAAGTTCTTGGTGAAGATCATTACGCGGTTGCTAGAAATGTTCAACAAATCCTCCAAAAATATAAAGACTTGCAAGATATTATTGCAATTCTTGGTATGGATGAGCTCAGTGAAGATGACAAATCAGTTGTTGGTCGCGCTCGTAAGATTGAAAAATTCTTATCTCAACCATTTTTTGTTGCTGAAGTTTTTACAGGGAGTCCTGGTAAATATGTTAAACTTGAAGATACCATCAAAGGATTTAAAGGCATTATTTCTGGTGAATATGATGATATGCCAGAGAATGCTTTTTATATGGTAGGCGATATTGATGAAGCTATTGAGAAAGCTCAGAAGATGAAAGATTCTGTAAAATAAGGGGTTCATATGGATATGTTAAAACTTGAAATTGTAACTCCTCATGGCTCTATCCATAATGGTGAAGTATCAGAGGTTACTTTACCAGGAGCAGAAGGTGAGTTTACAGTTTTGCCAAAACATGCTTCTTTACTTTCACTTTTGGATGCTGGTGTAGTTGATTTTGTAGATGAGAATTCAAAAAAAGTCTCGGTTATGATTGACTCTGGACATGTAAAAGTAAATGAAGAAAAAGTTACTGTTTTGGTTGAGGGTGCTGTGGCAATCGCTGGAGATACTGAAAGTGCTGTTGCTGAAGCTTTGGCAGCTGCTAAAGAGATTTTAAATGATGCTAGTAATGATTCAATGGCTTTAGCTACTGTTGAATCACGTATTGAATCTGCTGCAAAACGAATACTAGGCTAAACTAGGAGATGATTGATCGTCTTTTAGATTTTTTTGAGAATTCTAGTGCAATAACTATTGGAGTTATTGTGCTATTAGCTGTATATTTTATTATAGTTAATTGGATATTCTTTTATAGATATTTTAATTTATCTTCTTGGAAACGTAGAGAAGAGACCTCTTTAGAGGCGCTTTTAATGGGTTCTGCAACAATTTCACATCTATCTTACCTTCACAACTTTATTAAAAGCTCTTCTATAATGAATAAAGAGTTATTACGTCTTGCCGTACAATCTGCAACAAAAGAATCTACAAAAGGGTTATCTTTTGAATCAATAGTCGCATCAACAGCACCATTTATTGGGCTTTTTGGTACTGTAGTATCTATTTTAGAGACATTTTCAAACCTTGGAAGTTCCAAACTGGGTGGAATATCTGTTATAGCTTCTGGTGTTAGTGAAGCACTGATAGCTACTGCTGTTGGTATTTTTGTTGCAATTTTTGCTTATACATTTCATCAAATCTTAAAAAGAAAAGCATTTGAAATTGTAGGACTACTAAATATGCAAAGTGATGCTCTGATTTTACGAAAAACTGAAGAAGATTAGAACGTGTATGATTGGGATGAAACGCCTGAACTAAATATTACACCATTAGTTGATGTGATGCTTGTGTTGTTAGCTATTTTAATGGTTACTGCGCCCACAATGGTTTATGAAGAGATGATAAATCTTCCACAAGGCTCAGCAACTAAACGTCTTATTAAAAAACAGAAAGTTGAAATTAGGATAGATAAAAATAGAGTGGTCTCTATTGGAGCAAATAAATTTAATTTTTCCAGTTTTGATGATAACTTCATGCTCTATTCACGTACAATTTCAAGAGGTAGTATAGTTTTAATAGCTGCTGATAAATCTTTAAGATATAGTGATGTAATGTATGTACTATCATCAGTTAAACGTGCTGGTTTTACGCAGGTATCTCTTGCAACGGACGGATAACTATTTTTTTCTAAGTGGATTTGTAGCACTTGGATTATTTATATTTTTTCTATCCTTTTTCTTGTATGCCTCTCTTAATGTAAAAAAAATTATAAATTACAGTTTTAATAAAAATGCACTTAGTGTTACAATATACACAGAACCTACAGTAAAAAATAGAGTTGTAAAAAAATTAGAAAAAAAAGAGAAGCAAGCTCCTATTAAAATTAAAGAGCAAGTTAATAGTGCTCCACAAAAAGAGGATGTACCTAGCTCTTTATCTTCACTGTTTGATACTGTGTCTGTAAAAAAGCCGACTAGAGTTAACAGTGAAGCTAAAAAAATTGAAATTTCTAAAGAGTTTAAGAAGAGTTTACAAAAAAGAACAAAGATTGAAAAAAAGAGAGAACCATTAAAAAGTGCTAAGAAAATTACTGAAGAGTTAAAAAATAATAGTGCTAAATTGGTTATAAAACAGGTTAATTCAAGCCCCTCATCAAATGGACGATATAACGAATATTATGCTAAGATTCAAGCACTAATTTACAAGCATTGGCATCCAAGTCCTGAGGCTGCTGGAAGCAGTGCAAAAATTAGATTGAGTCTATTAAGTAGTGGTCAAGTTGAAGATATTAAAGTGCTCTCATATAGTGAAAATGAGCTTTTTAATGTTGAACTTGAAGAGTTTATAGCACGCTTAAAAGAGCTGATTTTTCCAATTGGTACAAAAAATAGTGTAATTGAAATTTATATAGGAGCTAAAGAATGAGATATATATTTATTACATTGGTTATTTTGATTACGCATCTGTTTGCAGTCGATGCTACAATTGAGGTTATTAAAAAAGTTGAAGATTTACCGACAATTGAACTACAAGATGCAAGTGTAGAATCCTCACTAATCCAAATAGATAAACAGTTTACTCCATTACTTCTTAGTGATATTAATGTTTTAGCTCATTTTCGCGTTAATAGTGAGGTTAAAAATATTGGATACGATAGCATATTTAATACTACAAGAAATGACTATACACTGCGTTATCGGTTAAGAAGTGATAATACAGGGCGCTTAAATTGTGATTTTAAACTTTTAAACGTAGCTGGAGAGAGAGTTTTTGAAAAAAGTTATCACTTAAAAAATAATGCTCATTATGTTTTCTTAGCACACGCAGTAGCTAGTGATATAAATGATTTTCTTGGAATGGCTAGTGTGGAGTGGATGAAAAAATATGTAATTTTAGCTCGTTATAAAGGTGCTAAAAAAAGTGAGATTGTTGTAGCTGATTATACGCTTACGTATCAGCAAACAGTAGTTAAAGGTGGATTAGACATTTTTCCAAAGTGGGCATCAGCTAGTCAAAGTGCATTTTATTATACGCATTATACAGATAGAGGACCTGTAATATATAAGTTTGATATGATAACAGGTAGAAAGTCTAAAATTTTGGCAAGTTATGGCATGGCGATTTGTTCTGATGTTAGCGAAGATGGACGTAAGATGCTATTGACACTCGCGCCAAATGGTCAACCTGATATCTATATGTATGATGTTGTAAATAAGACTAAGGAGAGAATTACATCTTACACAGGTATTGATGTTAATGCTAACTTTATAGATTCTGATAAGCGTATAACATTTGTATCAGACCGCTTGGGTTATCCAAATGTATTTGCTAAAACTCTTGGAAAACGTGGAGTTGAACAACTTGTGTATTATGGAAAAAGTAACAACTCATGTAGTTCATATAAAAACTATATAGTTTATACCTCTAGGGAGAGTGGGCATGAATTTGAATACAACACCTTTAATCTTCATCTAATCTCAACAAAAAGTGATTTTATTCGCCGTTTAACTTCAAGTGGAGTCAACCAATTTCCAAAATTCTCATTTGATGGAGAATCTGTAATTTTTATAAAAACATATAGAAATGAGAGTTCAGTAGGTGTCATTCGCTTAAAATATAACAGAAGCTTTCTATTTCCACTAAAAGGTGGAAAGATTCAGTCTTTAGATTGGTAGTGTATATTACAAAATTGTTACAACTATTTTAATTTTATAAACCAATATCATTAACTTTATGTTAATTAAAGATTGACATTAAGGCTATTTTTGGTATAATCGCAACAACTTAAACAAGGAATTACAATGAAACAACTTCTTCTGATCGGCTCAATAACGGCTGTATTATTAATGAGCGGGTGTAGTACAAGAGAGGGTTCAATTGATGTAAATTCAAACACAAGTGCAAATGGAAGTTCAAATACAAATGGTTCATCTACAAGTAATGCAATAGATGGTCCAAATGTTGGTGGTAATAGTAGTAGTGGAGTTGATATTGGAGTTGGTAGTAGTGATTTTACTGCTGCACAAATACAAGAACAAAATATTGCTACATTAGAGAGCCATGTAAAAAGTGTCTATTTTGATTTTGATAAATTCACTATTAAACCTGATATGCAAACAAATATTGAATCCAATGCTAAATTCTTCAATGGTTCAGATGCTATGGCATACAGTATTAAAGTTGAAGGTAACTGTGATGAGTGGGGTACTGATGAGTACAATTATGCGCTTGGACTCAAACGTGCGAAAGCTGCGAAAGCTGCTTTAGTTGCAGAAGGTGTTGACGATAAACGCATAGTTATGGTTAGTTACGGAGAGAGTAATCCTGAATGTACTGAAAAAGTTAATGCTTGTTGGGCTAAAAATCGTAGAGCAGATTTTAAGCTATTACCGTAATTTATAATAATGAAAAGAGTTTTTGGTTTTACTCTTTTATTGGCTACATTTTTATTTGCTAAAGAACCTTCAGCTTTTTTAGCAGGTGATCTTAGTCAGAAAGTTCCATATGGTCTTACTAAAGATGAACAGTTAATTTATGAACAACAAACTTCTATAGCTTCATTAAAAAAACAGCAACGAAAAATTTCTGCAAGATTAGAGCAGATGGAACAGAGTGTTGATGGTATGCGTTCTCTTTATGAGGGTGTTAGTGAGCAAGGTAAAAATACAAAAAATTCAATTTCATCAATGTTAAATGAACTTCAATCTCAAATTGCACTTGGTGATGACGTTAATGAGAAAACTAAAGTTCTTCAGAAAAGAGTTGAGACTCTTCAGCAGTCATTAGAACTCTATGCAGGTGAACAAAATGCACAGATTGAGCAGTTAAAAACTCTTATGCGCCAAATGAGTGGGATGATTGATGCTATTAATAGTTCTTATGTCGAGATTTCACGTTTTAATACATTAGAAAATGATTTTAATGATTTTAAGATTTTAGTGAGCAAAGAACTACATTCAATTGCTAAATCTGTGCAAGAACCAGAAGATTTAAGTTCGCAAGATAATTTTGCACTTTTTGAAAGAGCTGTAAAGTTACGTGAAGATAAAGATTATCGTAGGGCTATTAGGTATTACGAACATTTGATAAAGAATCATTTTAAACCAGCAGCGAGTAATTTTTATATAGGAGAGTCTTATTATGCGTTAAAAGAGTACTCAAATGCAATTGGTTACTTTAAGGCTAGTGCAAAACGTTATGATAAAGCTTCATATATGCCAACGCTTTTACTTCATACTGCATACTCTTTTCACAAAATAAAAGATTCAAAAAATGCTAAAATATTTTATAATGCCTTAATTGCACAATTTTCAACCACTCCTGAGGCAAAAGAAGCAAAGAAACTGATTAAAAAACTGAAATAATTGTTATTACCTAAGCCTATTAAAAGTTAAGTGTGTTAAAATCTCTTAAATTTTTTTAAAGGATTCTCTATGGCTATTGAGGATAATAAAGTAGTATCTATTGAGTATGAAGTACGTGACTCAAAAACAAGTGATATGGTAGACAGTAATGTTGGTCAAGCTCCACTTACATTTTTAATTGGTAAAAATCAGATTGTTACAGGTTTAGAAAATCATATTAAGACAATGAGCATGGGTGAAAAGTCTGATGTTCTAGTAAGTGCAGCAGATGGTTATGGTGAATATAATCATGAAGCAGTTCAAGATGTTCCACGTGAGCAGTTTGCTGGTATTGAGTTACAAGATGGAATGGCACTTTATGGTCAAGGTGAAGATGGTTCAACTGTGCAAGTTACTGTAAAAAGTTTTGATGATTCAAATGTAAAAGTTGATTATAACCATCCAATGGCTGGTAAAGATTTAATGTTTAGTGTTGCTGTAACTATGATTAGAGACGCAAGTGCAGATGAAATAGCGACAGGTCAACTTGCTGAGAATATGCAAGCAGATGCATGTTGTAGTACAGATAGTAGCAGTAGCTGCGGATGTCACTAGAGTTTATTTGCGCGTCACAGACCTCGTCTGAAGCGCGTAAATCTGCTGTGCTTCTGCGTAGTTTAAGTGTTAATGCGTTAATTGAAGGTTCTATGGGTAGTGGTAAGCGCACGTTAGCGCGTTTTATTAGTGCTCAGGCTCCAATATTAGATGGCTCTGATTTGAGTGTAATTGAGGACGCTATTAAATCTTCAGATGTAATTATTATTAGCCATTTTGATAGAATTTCAAATTATGACAGGCTTCAAAAGATGTTATATGAATATAATACTAGGCTTATTGCAACTGTAAACTCGCAGGTTAGTTCTGAGCTATTTGATAAATTTTTTAGTATTCGCATCTATTTAGCACCTCTTAGTGAAAGAAGTGAAGATGTTAAGCTTTTAGTTGAACATTTTGTAAAAGAGGCTTCAGAGATATTTGCACATGAAAATAATGTGATAGATATTGATTATAAAAAGGCTGATATTAGCAATAATATATATTCATTAAGACGTTGGGTGTATCTAAATTTTCTATATACAAGTATGAAAAAAGAGGAAATTATGCAAGTTACTCAAAAGTATTTGTATGATAATTTAGGTGGAAATAATGATTATAGAGATTTTCTGCATATGTTTGAAGTTCCATTAATTAAAGCAGGATTAGATAAATTTAAGAGCCAACTGCAACTTTCAGATCGTTTAGGCTTAAATAGAAATACATTAAGAAAAAAAATTGCGGAGGCAAAAGAGTATGAGTAAAGAGATTGCATTTATCTATCCAGGACAAGGTAGTCAAACTATCGGTATGGGACGTGATTTTGTAGAAAATAGTGAAACTGCAAAAGGTATGCTTCAAAGTGCATCTTTACGTTTAAATGTAGATTTTGAAAAGCTTCTATTTGAAGAGAATGAAGATTTAGAGAAAACAATGTATACTCAGCCGGCAATTTTACTTGTTAGCATGATGGCACAAAAATTATTTCAAGAGCGTTTAGATATTTTACCATCAATAGCAATGGGTCACTCTTTGGGTGAATTTAGTGCTTTGGCTAGTGTTGGTGCATTGGACTATTTGGATGCCTTAGAGATTGTACATACAAGAGGGCAGCTAATGCAGAGTGCGTGCAGCCAGATAGAAGCTGGAATGATGGCTGTTATTGGTTTAGATGATGAAAAAGTAGAAAATATCTGTAGTGATGCAAGAAACTGGAATAAAAAAATATGGCCAGCTAATTACAACAGTGATGGACAGATTGTTATAGCAGGGATTAAAAGTGATTTGAGTGCTATTGAGGCATTTTTAAAAGATGCTGGTGCTAAACGTGCACTTTTGCTTAATATGTCAGTAGCAAGTCACTGTAATCTTCTTTCAAGTGCACAACCAAAACTAAAAGATAAGTTAGATGAATTTTTAAAGAGTAGTTTCATTGCACCAATTATCTCAAATGTTACAGCAAAAAGCTATAATACTAAGGCTGAAGCAGTTGATTTATTGACTCGTCAACTTGTTGAACCAGTAAGATATAAACAGTCAATTTTAGAGCTTGTAACAACGATTGATACTGCAATAGAGTTTGGAAATGGTGCTGTTCTTAAGGGTCTAAATAGAAGAATAGATAAATCTTTAACAACTCTAAATGTATCAGACATGACAACATTAGAAAAGGCAGTAGAAGAGCTTAAATGAAAATAGTTTTAGCTCAAATTGATGTTCGCTTAAATAGAACAAATTTAAAGCGGCACATTGAGATAATAAAAAAGAATTTGAGAGCTGATATTATTGTATTCCCAGAGCTTTCATTAAGTGGTTATATGCTTCAAGATAAAGTTTATGAAGATGCTTATACTCTTGATGAATTAATTGTCTTAGAAGAGTTAAGTAAAGATATAGATATTGTTGTTGGTGCTGCTATTAGAGTAGCAGGTAAAATTTTAAACTCTGCTCTTTATTTTTCAAAAGGTGTGCTTTTACATCGTCATGATAAGATGTATCTTCCAAACTATGGAATGTTTGAAGAAGCACGTTTTTATAGTAAGGGAGAAAACCTATTTAGTTTTGATACTGATATTGGCACTGTGAGTATGGTTGTATGTGAAGACTTATGGCGAGCTGATGTAATTGCAAGGGTTAGCACATTATCTCCAAAAGTTTTATATGTACTATCCAATTCACCAGCAAGAGACTTTACAGATGATGGTTTAAAGATATCACAGCAGTGGCAAGCAATTTTAAAAACAACAGCTATGTTAAGTCATTGTTATGTAATTTTTGTAAATAGAGTAGGGTTTGAAGATGGTCTAGGATTTTGGGGTGGCTCTTTGGTAGTGACACCACAAGGTGAAATAGAGCATACTTTTGAACTATTTAAAGAATCTATAAAAGAGATAGAACTAGACCATTCACTTTATCAAATAGAGAGATTGATTATAAAACACGATTAAGGAAAAAGATGACAATAGCAATTATGGGCGCAATGCCTGAAGAGATTACACCACTATTAGAGATAATTGGTGAACATGAGACAGTTAGTTACGCAGCGAATAAATATTATAGGGGTAAATTTGCTAATCATGATGTAGTTGTGGCATATAGTAAAATCGGTAAAGTAAATGCAGCACTTACAGCTTCAACGCTAATAGAAAAATTTGGTGCGCAAAAACTGCTTTTTAGTGGAGTTGCAGGTGCTGTTAGTGCTGAGCTTAAGGTGGGTGATTTAATTATCGCTTCGCAGCTTTGTCAACACGATTTAGACATTACAGCATTTGGTCACCCACATGGGTATGTTCCTGAGGGTAAACAGTTTGTACAAGCGGATAAATCATTAAATTCTCTTGCAAAAAAAGTAGCCAAATCTATTGACTTGAAATTAAAAGAGGGAATAATTGCAACAGGTGATCAATTTATTGCAAATGTAGAAAAAAAGAGTTGGATTGAAAGTACTTTTAAAGCAGATGCACTAGAGATGGAAGGTGCTTCTGTAGCTGTTGTTTGCGACGCATTAGATGTACCATTCTTTGTACTTCGTGCTATTAGTGATGCAGCTGATATGGATGCTAGTTTTAGTTTTGACGAGTTCTTAGAGAGTTCAGCTCAAATTAGTGCAGATTTTATTATGAAGATGGTTAAGGAAATTTCTTAACCAAAGGTGGCAATGGTACTTTTATCTATTTGGAAAAGGGACTTAATGCAAAAAATGTGTGCGTAAATTCTTACTTTTTCTTATAATTAGTAAGGTATTCATCTATCATTTTTAATTTCAAGCTTTTTCTAAAACCTCTATGAATTTTCAGTAGCATTTTCATTGGAGAAAACACTCCTTCATCAAGAGAATTTTAAGTCTTTTTTCCATTAAGTTTAAATATGATACCTTTTCGACATGGTTAATTGTCTATATTTAAATGGAGTTACGAAATGCTAAATTATAAAACTGGTTGTTTTAATAATGAAAAAAAAGAGTTAATAGATTTGTCAAGTAGAATTGATTTAACTAAGATAAATATTTAAGCGCTTAATGAAGTTATTTGACATAGGAAATAGTAGAGTTCATTTTTGTGAAAATTCTATAATTGAGCATTTCAGTGTGGATGAGTTTGATTATAAAAAAATAAAAGAAAAAGTTTTTTATATTAGTGTAAATAAAACTATCTCTAATAGACTTAAAAATTTTCCTAATTGGGTTGATTTAAGTGTTTATATAAAACTTTTTTATGAAACTATTGGTATTGATAGACAAGTTGTTTGCATGGTTGAGAGGGATGGTGTTATTATTGATGCAGGTAGTGCGATTACTGTTGACGTTATGGAAAATGGTGAATATAGTGGTGGTTATATTTTACCAGGACTTAGTGCAATGCAAAATTGTTACCGAACTATCTCACCAGCGCTCAATACATCATTTAATTTTGAGCTTAGTTTAGATAAAATGGCGATTAATACACGTGATTCAATTACTTTTGGTTATTTGGGTACTTTTGCATTGCACATTAATAGTTTAGGGAAAAAAGTTTTTCTAACTGGTGGTGATGCTAAGACTATAAAACCTCTGTTTGAGAATGCTACAGTAGAAGAGGGTTTAGTTTTTCGTGCGATGTTGAAAATTATAAATGAGGAAGGTTTATGCTAACTATTGCATTACCAAAGGGACGAATAGCAGAGCAAACACTTGAGATTTTTGAACAAATTTTTGGTGATAGTTTTAATTTTAATGATCGCGAGTTAATTTTACGCACAGATGATTTTATTTTTTTATTAGTTCGTAATCAAGATGTTCCAACTTATGTTAATTATCAAGCAGCAGATTTAGGTGTTGTTGGTCTTGATGTTTTAGAAGAACAGGGACTCGATGTTATTCGTCTGTTAGATTTGCAGATTGGAAAATGTAAAGTTGCTATTGGAATGAAAAATGGTGAGACTATTGATTATTCTCGTCCTGAGCTTAAAGTTGCTACTAAAATGGTAAATATTGCAGAGAAATTTTTTGCAGAACGTGCAGTTTCAGCAGACATCATTAAACTATATGGTTCAATTGAGCTTGCACCTCTTGTAGGACTTGCAGATATGATTGTAGATATTGTTGAGACTGGAACTACTATGAAACAAAATGGTTTAGAAGTTGTTGAAACTATTATGGATTCTAGCGCTCATTTGATTGCAAATAAAAATAGTTTTTTTCAAAAAAAAGAGGATATTTTAAAACTTTATGAAAAGATTAATAAGGTTGTAGGATAGTTAGTCTTGTTAAACATAAAAGAGCAAGAGTTACAAGAGGCCATTCAAGGGTATCAAATAATAAAAAATTTTGTACATAGTAGAGTATATTATGAGTCTTGATTTATACGCAAAAGTAGAGCCTCTTATTGGTTTTGATGATGCGTATGAAGAGCTATATAATCTTTATTTGAAGCATATTGAGAAGTTGAATATTGATACTATATTAGATGTTGGTTGTGGTAGTGGAAAACTTCTTTTTAGGTTAAAAGACTTTGATGCAATTGGTATTGACCTTAGTTTGGAGATGGTAAAACGTTCAAAAGAGAGTGGTTTAGATGTTCGCCATATTGATATATGCCAACTAGATGAGCAGTTTGACGTTGTGCTTTGTGTGGCAGATGTTTTAAATTATATGAATGGTAATGAGCTTAAAAATTTTTTAGAATGTATTTCAAAAAGGCTTAAACTAAATGGGTATTTTATAGCAGATATAAATACTTTGTATGGTTTTGAACACGTTGCAGAGGGTACAATGTTGCGTAGTTTTGAAGATAAGTTTTTTGGAGTAGATGCACAGTTTAATGATTTCATTTTAGAGAGTGAATTTACACTATTTGAATTAAACAGTGATGGTGCTTATAGTAAAGAGCAAAGTACAATTTTTCAATACTTTCATACAGAAGAGAGTATAAAAGAGTTAACTTCTTTAGAATTTATCTCTAAAGAAAACGTGACGCTTTTTGGAGATGAACCGGACAAAACTTTAATGATATTTCGTAAGGCTTAAACAATGTTAGAAGATAAAATTCGCTGGAATGAAAAACATGCAACAAAAACATTACCATCTAAGGCATTAGATTTATTGCAAGAGAATCTATCTTTGATTAATGGTAAAGATGCTTTAGATATTGCATGCGGCCAAGGTCGCAATAGTATCTATTTATCAAAAAATGGTTTTAATGTTGATTCTATAGATATTTCAGATTTCGCATTAGAAAAATTATCTGGTTTTTATGGTATAAATACTACTCTAGTAGATTTAGATAGTTATGATATTGCACCAAATAGTTATGATTTAATTGTAAATAGTTATTTTTTAAAAAGAAGATTATTCCCTCAAATTGTTGCTGGATTAAAACAAGATGGTATAGTTGTTTTTGAAACATTTTTGAATTCAGCAAAAAAGGGTTTTGCTCAACCTAGTAATCCAGATTTTTTATTGGCAAAAAATGAACTTTTACATGCTTTTATCTCTTTACGGATTTTACATTATCGTGAGTATGAAACTCAGAATACAAAGGGTGAAAAGGTTATTGTAGCTCAATTAATTGGTAGGAAACAGTAGTGACTATGTTAACACAGCTTTTACCTAATGAACCAAATATGAATATTGCATGTTTTAATCTAATAGCAGAAGAGTTTGAAGTTTTAGAAAATTTAGGTGCAAATATATTTAATCTTGAAGATTATAATATTAATAGATTATCATTTGGTTCAGAATTTTTTGAAGCGATAGTGATTCGTTCAGATGAGATGGCACTATCTTCAAAAGTAGCCTTTCAGCTTAAAAAAGCTTTACAAAAAAATAGACATCTTCTGATTTTTACAGATGTTTTACTTGATGATGTAGTTAATGTTTATGAACCACATGGGTTTAGCAATTTTTCAGAGATAGAACATGAAAATAAAAGAGTTGTTGTATTGAAAAAATGGTTTATTTTACAAGGTTAGACGTTTAGCAAAAACGGGCTATACTAGATATTCTACATATACGATTTTTTAATTTCCCACGTGCCCTTTTAACATTTGTTTTTATGTAACGAATTGATGCTTTTCTTTTTGATATAGTTCTGTTCTTTATGTATGTTAGTTCATAACGTAGGCTATTACGTTTCTGTATTACATTGAATACTTCTTCTAGTCCTAACTGTTCTTGTTTAGTTAAAGTTGCCACAACATACCCTTTCTTAAAGAGACAGATTAATCATGTCTGAAAAGAATTATAATCTAAATAAGCTTTATTAACGCATAAAGTAAGTTATAAATATTATTAATTAAACTTAAAAATCAAAAATACACAATTTTAAATATTTATTACAATATGAAATAAAACTTATACAAAGTATAACTTATAGACAGTTATATATAATTAATATAAGTTTTATTAATTATATAAGTTTTTAACCTTAAGTTATATATTTAGTTTTTATATAATTTTTTATAAATTTTGATTTTTTTTGAATTATTAAATTTTTTTAGCTTGCATGATATATAATAGACTTCTTGCAAAACTATGATATATAATTAACAAATAAGTGAGATTTGAAATTTTGAGAATAGATAAGTTTTTAAATGCAGTTAATATAACAAAAAGACGAACTATTGCACAAGACATGCTTCAGTCTGGCGTAGTATTCATAAATTCTATAAAAGTTAAAGCGAGTAAGAATGTTCAGGTTGGTGATATAATTGAGCTTGTTTACCTTAGTAAAACACAACGTTTTGAAGTTTTAGATATTCCAACTATGAAAAACATTCCAAAATCGCAAAAAGATTTATATGTTAAGGAATTGGTATGACTTTTACTGAGGCACAAAGTGCTTTTGAAGAGCTTTTTAGTGGAAGATTAAAGGGTATTGAGGCTAAAGCTTTATTAGAGGATTTATATATACGAGGAGAGAGCGCACAAGAGATAGCAGCAGCAGCAAAAGTTATGCGAGAACATGCTATAAAGTTAGAAATTCCAAATCATTTAAAGAGTAAGTTATTTGATAATTGTGGAACTGGTGGAGATAAAAGTGGTAGTTTTAATATTTCAACTACAGTATCAGTTATATTAGCTTCGATGGGGTTAGTCGTTGCTAAACATGGTAATCGTAGTGTTACAAGTAAGTCAGGGAGTGCCGATGTTCTTGAGACTTTAGGAATAAGACTTGATTTAAATTCTGTTCAGCAGATTAAAATGTTAGAAGAGACAGGTTTTGCTTTTCTTTTTGCTCAAAATCATCATCCTGCTATGAAGTATATTATGCCAATTCGTAAAAGTTTTGAGCATCGTACTATTTTCAATATTTTAGGGCCTTTGACATCACCTGCAAATGTAAAAAATCAGCTTATTGGAGTATTTGATTCCTCGTATGTTTTAAGAGTAATTGAAGCATTAAAAATACTTGGTAGTTCTAATGCTATGGTTGTTAGCTCATTAGATGGACTCGATGAGATTGGTATTAGCTCAATTAGTAAATATGCAAAATTAAAAGATGGAAAAATTAGTGAAGGTGAGATTGAACCAGAAATATTTTCAATAAAGAAAGCATCACTTGAAGCGATTAAAGGTGGAGATAGTATTAAAAATGCACAAATTATGATTGAAGTCTTAAGTGCAAAAAGTAAAGGTGCAAAAGAGGATATAGTCTGTTTAAATGCAGCTGCTGCTTTTGAGACATCTTCATTAGCGCGCGATATGCAAGATGGGTTAGAGATAGCCAAAGAAGCTATAATGAGTGGTAAAGCAAAATCTCAGCTTGAAAAAATTATAAAGGTTTCACAAAGTTTATGACAATAGAATGTTCACAAGAAGATATAGGAATTGTTGTTGATGAGATTCTAAGTAGAACTGGTGAAAATTATGTTGTACTTTTGCATGGTGATTTAGCTAGTGGCAAAACAACACTGGTTCAAGAGTGTGCAAAAAAATTAGGTATATTAGAGGATGTTACTTCGCCTACATTTTCATTGCAACAGCAGTATGGAGAATATTTTTTTCACTATGATATTTATAATCATGGGAGTAAACATTTTTTAGAGCTTGGACTTTTAGAAGATTTGGAAAAAAATGGACTTCATTTTATAGAATGGAGTGACGAAAAGCTTAAAAATTTGCTACAATCTGCTAGTATAAAACATTTAATAGTAAATATTAAAAAAAGTTCAGCTACTACTAGGCTTTATAAGGTAGAAGATGCATAAACTAGAAGCTCGTTCTCTTGCTAAAACGATTAGATCAACTCCAATTGTACGTCATATGTCACTTGAAGTGAATAGTGGTGAGGTTGTTGGACTTCTAGGACCTAATGGAGCTGGTAAAACTACTACGTTTTATATGATTTGTGGACTTGTTGAAGCTACAAATGGAGAAGTTTTTTTAGATGGGGAAAATATTTCTAAACTTGCACTGCATGAGCGTTCACGTAGGGGAATTGGTTATCTACCTCAAGAATCTTCAATTTTTAAAGATTTAACTGTAGAAGAGAATTTAATGCTTGCAGCTCAGGTTGGTATTAGTGATGAGCATCAACGTGACAAGAGAATTGAAGAGATGTTAGAAATTTTTAATATCGAGCCAATTAGACATAGAATCGGAATGAACTTGAGTGGTGGAGAGCGTCGTCGCACTGAGATAGCACGTGCTCTTACAAATAGCCCTCGTTTTTTACTTCTTGATGAACCTTTTGCAGGTGTTGATCCAATAGCAGTTACTGACATTCAAAAAATTATTTCACAATTAGTAGAGATTGGAATTGGCGTATTAATAACTGATCACAATGTAAGAGAGACTCTTAGTGTCTGTGATCGTGCATATGTAATTAAAGAGGGCGCACTATTGGCTGAGGGTAGTTCAGAGGAAATATCTAAAAATGAAGATGTACGTACACATTATCTAGGAGAACATTTTTCGTTATGAAATTACGCCAAAGCGCAAGTGCTAAACAGAAACTCTCAACTACACTTCGCAATTGGTTACCATTACTTTCATCATCACTACAAAATTTAGAAGAGGAGTTAAAACCTTTTGCAGAAGCTAACCCACTTGTTAGTGTTAAATCAGGTTTTGAAGAGGAGTTTTCTAAAAAATTTAATAAAAGAGTTTTAAGTGGTGATGTTAAAAATTCTCAAAGTGAAAAAATTGAAGCACTTAGTGTAAAAAAAGATTCACTCTTTGAAATTTTAGATGAACAGATTGGCGCGCCACTTTTTCCAACTCCAAAATCATGTGATATCGCTTTTGAGGTAGTAGCAAATCTTGATGAGTGTGGTTTTTTTGAGGGTAATTTTGAAGAGATTTCAAAGAAACTTGATGTAAGTATTGAAGAGATTGAGAGAGTTAGAAAACGTTTTAGTAACTTAGAGCCAGCTGGTATCGGTGCGTTAGATGTTAGAGAATCTTTTATTTTTCAATTAGATCAAAGTGATGTATCAGATGATATATACTCTTTAGCATTGAAAATGATTGAAGATTTGGAATTGATGCATCAATATAAAAATGACATACATTATGAAGATGCTATTAAGACAATTCAGAGTTTTAAAAATCCACCAGCAATTGACTATTTTGAGGATTCAAAAGAGGTAATTCCTGATTTATTAATTTTTCAAGATGAAAATGGTTCTATTGACGTAAATATTAATGATGCTTTTTATCCAAGTATTAAAATAGATACTGATTATGGTGTAGAACATGAATATGTAAAAGATAAAATAAAAGAGGCAAAAGGTTTAGTAGACGCTTTGGATATGCGTAAAGCTACGCTATATAAAATTGGATTAATGATAGTTGAATATCAGTATGAATTTTTTACAGGTGGGAATATTATGCCTTTGACTTTAAAGGTTTTAGCAGATGAGTTCGGTCATAATCCATCAACAATTTCTAGGGCAATTTCAAGTAAATATATTGCATGTGATCGTGGAGTTTTTCCTATGAAAGAGTTTTTTACAACTGCAATTGATGAAGATGTTAGTAATGCTGCTATTAAAGATTATCTTAGTACTCTTGTTAAAAATGAAAATTTTAAAAAACCATATAGTGATATGAAATTTTTAGATATGATACAAGAGAAATTTAAAGTAAAAATGGTTCGTAGAACAATCGCTAAGTATAGGAAACAGTTAAATATTGCAGGTTCAAGTGAACGAAAAAAGCTATATATGATGAGATATGGAAGCTAGATTTTTGGCGCTTAAGGCGCGACTTGATTTTGAAGTTAATGCTAGAGACAATAATGAAGAATTAAGTGATGAAAAACCAGACCCTCTTTTAGTGGCTAGAAAATATAGACGAGATGATATAGCTCTAATATGTGCGCTTTTTGCATATGGAAATGCTCGTTTGATTGTAAAATTTTTAAACTCATTAAACTTTTCTCTTTTAAATGAAGATGATGAAATAGTTAAGAAAGAGCTGTCTAATCACTATTATAGATTTCAAAAAAGTGAAGATATTATAGCAATTTTTATAGCACTTAAACGTTTAAGAGATGTTGAATCTTTAGAAGATATTTTTACAAAAGCCTATAGAGAGAAAAATTCTGTAATGGATGGAATTAGTGCTGTAATTAATGAGATTCATAAAGTATATCCACATGATACTCAAGGGTACAATTTTTTAATTGGAAAACCTTTTGAGAAATTAAGTGGATCTGGTGCATACAAAAGATGGCATATGTTTTTGCGTTGGATGGTACGCAAAGATGAACTTGATATGGGTTTATGGACAAATATAGATACAAGTGACTTGATAATGCCACTTGATACGCACACTTTTAATGTTGCGTTAAAGCTTGGGCTTCTTCAAAGAAAAACATACGATTTAAAAGCAGCAATTGAGCTTACAGAGACTTTAAAAAAGTTTAACGAGCATGACCCTATTCGTTATGATTTTGCTTTATATAGGATTGGACAAGAGAAAATAGTTTAAATATGGTGTGCTTTAATGTTATAACATTGTGTTTATTATATGGTTTAAATTATTTATATAGATACATTGGTTAGTTTTGATATAAATTTTTTATCATTTAGTTTTATTTTGTATGACTGAGACTTTTAATTTAAACTTATTTACTCAAGAATAGCCAAAATATAGTGGTGCAAATTGAACGTATTATCCTATATATTAGAATAATTGCTGATATGGCTTATTAGATTTTAGTGTATAGTAGTTGCACTGTATTTTAAATAGGTTTTATAGCGTGTACGTAGATGTGTTATTTCTTACAAAGTGGTGAAGCTAAATTTACCTTATACTAAAAAATTATTTTCAAAACTCTAGGATTGCACAAGAAAAAATATTGTAAACTTTTGTAGTGCCATTTAAGTATAGATGTGATTTACTTTATTGTTAAATATTTGATTTAGATAGGATATTAAACATTAGTAGAAATTATATCTGAAAGTGGAACAAGTATTGCATTTGTATAATAAAATAGTATACGAGGATAGATATGAAACCTTTCGAAGAGTATATGGAAGAAGAGGCGTTTGGTAAGATTGCTCTTTATAAAAGCTTAACAGGTAGAGAACCGTTGGAAGAAGAGTTGGTAGAATTTTTGCAAAGTGAATACAATGACTACCTCATAAATAAGGTAAATAGTTCAAATAATTATGAAGAATCAATAAATATAGAATAGTATAAGAGCTTTTAGTTTTAATGAGTTTATTTCTTTTTTAATAAGAAATAAACTCCAACTACAGTTAATATTACCAGTACTATTAGTACTATTCCGATTACTGGAGGCATTTTTGTATCCTTAATTTTAAGTTGATTTCTTAGCCAACTTCAACTCGATTTTTACCACGTTTTATTGCTTTATTTAGTGCAACTGTTACACGATTGGTTAATTGCTCTTTTTTATAGTCTTCATTATTGTATTTAGTAACGCCAAAACTACAAGTTATCTTTTTATTTTTTGTGTAGGTGTGGTTTTCGATTATCTCTCTTAATTTTGATGCAAATGTTGTGATTTCAAATATATCATTACTAGGTACTAAAATCATGAATTCAGATTTTTTCCAATGTACTATAAGGTCTGATGTTCTAATTGACTCTTTTAATAGTTTCGCAAGTTCAAATAGTATTTTGTTTGATATTTTTTGACCATATGAATTAACTATTTCATCATAATCATCTACAGATAAAAGAATTAAAGATATAGATACGTTAGAGTGATAACGCATTGATTTCGACAATTCAACTTCAAGTACTTGCTCTAGCTTTAAGTGGTTATAGAGTTGAGTTATGTGGTCAATTACTGATGATTCTTTTGAGTACATTTTGTCTTTTTCAAGTCTTATAGCTGAGAGAACCCAAAAAAAGTTGTTATCAGCTTTTACTAAACGTAAGAAAGCATCAAGCATATTATCAAAGCTTTTTAATCTTACATCTATCTCTGCATTTTCACCTTGTTCTGTAAGATTCAGTGCTTCATTAAAGATAACAGCAGAAGAGTCACTAAGAAAATCAGATAATTTACTCTTTTTTAGTTCATTTAGCTCTTTTTCTAGGAAATTACAGGCACTAATATTGGCGTCAACAATTTTAGATTTCATATCAGTTATTATCATAATATCTTCTGATTGATTAAAAATTGAGTGATATAGTTGCTCTACTGCCATGAATTATTCCTTATATTTAATCTCTCTTAATGCAATTCCTGGATCATCTTGTTGCATAAAAAATTCACCAATCAAAAATGCATCTACACCTATCTTGTTTAACTCTTGTAGCTGTTCATGCTTATGTAGTCCACTCTCTGCAACAATTATTTTTCCATTTGGAATTAGTGGAATTAGCTTCTCGCTTAAGCTCATATCCATCTCAAATGTTTTTAGATTTCTATGATTTATACCTATTATTCTTGCACCTGCAAAACTAGCTTTTACTAAGTCAGACTTATCATGAACTTCAACTAACACCTCCATTCCTAAATGAAGTGCATACTCTAGTAGCTCTTTTAACTCTTTACGTGAGAGTGCTGTTGCTATTAAAAGTATGAAGTCAGCACCATAGACTAGGGCTTCTAGAACTTGGTACTTCGTAACAATGAAATCTTTTCTCAAAAGTGGTACGTTAGTATATCGTCTAATCTGAGTTAAGTACTCAAGGTTACCTTGAAAGTAATGAGGTTCTGTTAAAACAGATATTGCACTTGCTCCATTTTTATTGTAGCTTTGCGCAATTAAAACTGGGTCAAAGTCTTCACGTATCACACCTCTACTAGGGCTTGCTTTTTTAACTTCTGCTATAATCTTGTAAGGATCATTTTCTGTACTTGTTAGAAATGGTATAACATTGCGAGGTTGTAGAGCGTTAAAAGCCAAACTTTTACCAAGCCACTCTGTTGGAAAATCTTTTTCTCGCTTTTCTACATCTGCACGAGTTATTTTTATAATTTCATCTAAAATTTTTGACAAGTTCTTCTCTTTAATTGTATTTTTATCTATTTTTGCATTTTTTGATTGCTTTTAGGTGTGCTTTTACTTCGCTGTCTTTACTATCTAAAATTTTTATAACTTGTTCCATTGTAGAACTTGCTTCTTTACATTTACCAAGTTTATAATATCCCCAAGCTAAAGAATCTAGATAGTATCCAGATGTTGGATCAATTTCTAGCGCACGCTTTACTAGATTTAATCCCTCTTTTACATTTGTGTCATGTTCGATTAAAAGATAACCAAGATAGTTAAGGTATAAACTCTCTTCTTTTAATTTTATAACGGTTTTAAGCTCATTAATAACATATTCTAGCATTTTTTTATTGTTTTTATCTTTAGAACTTTCATAAGTATATATTGCGTGTTGTCCTAAGTACTCTACATTAGCAGTTTGTTCGTAAAGTTGAAGAGATAGTTTTAATACTTTATCATAACTTTTTTGACTCACATACATTTTTAAGAGATAATTGTCATCAGCTCTAGATTTTTCAAGAAAACTAATTAATTTGTCATAACGTTTTTGGTAGATATAAATTTTAATTATAGGTTTAGCGAATTTATCCTCTTTAAAACGAGCATATAATCGTTTGTATATAGAAAGCATTCCCTCTGCGTCATTTATCTCACCATAAAAAGCGACTAGTTTAGAACATATTAATTTACTACAACCATGCAGTCTACTATGAGTTTCAAGGTATGCAATAGCATCTTTTTTGCGATCTAGGTAGATAAAAAGTATAGTAGCTAGTCTATCTAGAGTCTCTTCATTATACTCAATTGAGTATGCACTTTCTAAGTATTTAACAGCGAGTGCATACTCTTTTTGATTAATGTATAGAGCTGCAATCTGCTCATATTCACTTGTATCTTTACTAATTTTAAGTGCATTTAGTGCAGAATTAATTGCTAAGTCAATTTTATTCTGTTTTATATAAGCAACTACCAAAAGTCTTTTTAGGTGTATATCATTTGGACGCTTTTTAATGTAGTATGTAAGTCGTTCAATTAAATTGTCAAAATCTTTCGCAGCTAGAAGCATATTTAACATTTCGTATATATATTGTACTTTTGTACTTTTCTCATATAAATACTCATATATTTTACGCGCTTCATAGTAGTTTGCTTTTCTATGAGCGTCAATTGCTAAGAAAATATATTTATCCTCATCTTCAAATGCTTTTAGGTTCTCATTTTTATTGAAGTCAATATTACTTTTTTGCACACATCCTGAAAATATTAATATAATTGTTATTGTCAATAAAAAGTTTTTTATCATTTTAATTCTTTCTCGTAAAATACACCTATACACTCTTTCTCTAGTTCTCGTCGTAACTCAACAGTATCTTCTTTAAAGTGATTCCAAAATGGAAAAGTTCTACATTGGTTTGGTCTAACAGGGTAAATTGTACAACCATTTTTCTTTTTTTCAAAGAATAGGCACTCATAGCTACTATTACCATTAGTTGATTCTATTTCTCTCTCTTTAATAGAGAAACGACCTCCTTTAGAAAAAAGATACTTTGAAGCAAAGTCTTTAACATTTATATTAAGAAACTTAGAGATAGAGAGCATCTCTTTATTATTTACAAAGATATAACCACTCTCTCCAGTACAACACACTCCTTGACACTCTGCACAAGCATCTGAATTAAATCTATAGTTAAAACCATCTTTAGTAATTAAATTTTGCATTTGATACTATGTGTTCCTGTTTTTTTGTAAATATCTTTTGCCTCTTTGGAAAATTCATTCTCCTCAAAAGCGTAAAGTGGTTCTAATACTTCAATTAGTGATTTAGAATTTTTTCTAGCTTTTATCATAACTAGTGAAGCACGCTTTCCCTTCTTAGGATATACAAAACGAATCTGCTCAATAGTTAGTTTAGCACTATTTAGTTCAACATTTAGAGTTTGTAATTGCTGTGAATCATAACAAAAAATAAAAACTCCACGAGGTTTTAGTAAATGTTTAACTTGTTCAAAAAATTTAGTAATTGGCAGATGTGAATTATATCTCGCTGTATGTTTCATCTCATTTTTGCTCTTAATAACATCATCGTGATAAAACGGTGGATTTGAGATTATAAAATCATACTCTCTATCTCTATTTAATTTTAAAAAATCATCCTTATAAAGTTTTATATCAACGTTATTAACTTCAGCATTCTTTTTTGTATAAAAAGCATATTGTTCTTGCTTTTCTACTGCTTCAAGTTCTATATTTTTATTTCTCGCTACTAAAAGACCTAAAACCCCACTACCTGCACCAACATCTAAAACTCTACCTTTTGGAGAAAATTTTGTTATAAAGTCATATAAAAAAATAGTATCACTATTGTAGCAATAGCCATCTTGTGGTTGGTACAAAAGCAATTATAAGAACTCCATTTTTTTAGTTAGTATTAGACTTCTTGTAAAATTCTAGTAGCCGTCAGCTTTAAAAAGAGAGTTTTAATCAAGGCAGATGTTCTTAAGCGTAGCCAAAGCTACGGTTATGGTTATCTAACGCAGAGTAAAGCTCTCTTTTTAAAGCCCGTAGGGAGACTAAAAAAGTGGCAATCTTGCACAAAAAAATGTTTTAACCTTAGCCTTGGCTAGGCTTAAAAATTTGTTTTGCACAATTTCACCACTTTTTTAGACTCTGATGACTGCTAGAATTTTACAAAAAGTCTATTATATCTTTGTTTTGATAAGGAGAAGATATTGTTTCATATTCTTTTGCATTTTCTTGTCCCATTAGCTGTTGCTTTAATCTTTTTTAGACCAAGATGGAAGATTAGTTTTTTAATAATGTCAGCTACTATTTTGGTAGATATTGATCATTTACTAGCTGAGCCAATTTATGACCCACTTAGATGTAGTATAGGTTTTCATCCACTACACACTACGATTCCAATAATCATATATTTACTTCTAGCTTTTACTAAAAAATTCAGACTTATTGGAGTAGGTTTAGTTATTCACATGATTCTTGATGCAATTGATTGCTGTGTTAGTTTTTTTACTCCATTAGATACTTAATCATTGCTATTTTTAGGAATAAAGGGGACAAAATAAAGAATAAAGGGAAATAAAGGGGACAAAATAAAGGGAAATAAAGGGGACAGGCTACTTTATTATCGGTTCTATTTAAGAAAATAAAGGAAATAAAGGGGACAGGCTACTTTATTATCGGTTCTATTTAAGAATAAAATAAAGGGGACAAAATAAAGGGCAAATAAAGGGGACAGGCTACTTTATTATCGGTTCTATTTAAACGTTATATTACAAGATAAAAGTACATCATAGCTATGATAAAATAAGACAAATATTTAAAAATAAAATTCTCATCTCTTAGCACTTGAATAACGCCAATGTTTAGTATCTTCAACGCAGCCTCTCTTTACCGGATTGTAATGAATATAGTTTATTTTTTTTTATTTTTTCTATGAGCTTTTTTATAAAAAAGTAAAAAATGATATAATAGTACCTATTGAGGTAAACATATGAGCAACAAGATAAAAGAAATAGCCAAAGAACTTGGAATGACACAAAAACAAATAGCTGAGTATATTGGTGTACATGAAAATACTATTAGTGCTTGGGCTAGAGGTACAGTTGAAATTCCTCCTATGGCAATAAAACTATTTGAATTATTAAAAGTAGAAAAAAAATATAATACTGCAAAAGAATTATTTTGTGATTTAGAAAGCAAAAAATCACAGTAAGGTTTATTTTATCCTTGACAAATCACAATATATGTGATAATATTTGATTATAATAACAATATAAAGGAAATATTATGTCAAAAAAGAAAAAGATAGCTAACTCAAATCTAACACTAGAAGCAATAGACAAACTAAACCTTATTAAAATAGATGTATCTTTTATATCAAATCTTCTTATATCTTGGAATATAAATCAGAACTCACTATCTTATGATGATATGCATGGTATGAGTAGAGTTTGTGATAGTATAAGTGAACAGTTACATCAATGTGGAGATATGCTTGAAACGATGGATAAAGGGGACAGGATAAAGGGGACAGGCTACTTTATTAAAACAAAAGCAAATTTACTCTAAAATAAAATAAAAAAGGCACTAAATGCCAAGAGTAGCCAGAGCCTTAGCAGATGAACAAGTTTATCATATTATTAATCGTGGGAATAGACGTAGTAATGTATTTAATGATAGGTATGATTTTTTAAAAATGCTTGAATTATTTAAAATTGCAAGTGATAAATATGAAATAGATATATATTCGTATTGTCTGATGAACAATCATTATCATCTAGTATTATATGCAAAACATGGAGCATTACTGAGTGCGTGTATGCAATGGTTAGGCACAAGTTATGTGCGCTACTATAATAAAAAGTACAAAGTTTCAGGACACCTTTGGCAGGGTCGTTATAAAAGTTTTATTGTTCAAAAAGAAGAGTATCTTTTAACACTTATGAAATATGTAGAAACAAATCCTTTGCGTGCAAAAATTGAAAAAGATGCTTTTCTTTATCCATATAGTTCTACAAAAGCTAGAGTAGAAAAAGATGAAAATAGTTTTATAAGTAACTTGCCGATAGAATTACCAACTGATTGGCTTGGTTTTGTAAATGACAAACAGTTAAAATCAGATGTAGATATGATTCATAATAGTATCGAAAGACAAGCACCACTAGGTAACGAAGTATGGCAACAAAAGGTTTCTATGTTGTATGGGTTGGAATCAAGTTTAAAGCCTCGTGGAAGACCTAAGAAGTAAATTAGCCTGTCCCCTTTGTTCTGTCCCCTTTGTTCCCTTTGTTTCCCTTTGTTCTTTGTCGAATTAACTCAACACTTTGTCCAAATAACAAAAATTATAGTATTATTAGTACACTTAACGCAGCAGACAATAAACGTGAGGAACAAGCACTATAATAAAAAATTAAAAGTTTTAATCAAGGCGTCGCTCACCTGCGCGCCCGTTATATATTTAAACAAGGTTTAACTATTGAATACAGCTTATGAAGATCATTAAAGTCCAATTTAAAAAGGTTTGAGATATGTATGTAAAAGTAGAGAAGTCGAAAGAAAATGAAAGCCAGTCCGTTACAAATTATGTTACTAAAAATCAGAGCGGTGGTGAGTCTACTTTTCAGTTGGTGGATAATAGGCCTGAAGCAATTGCACAAAGAAAACTCCAAGCGATAGCTAATAATAGCCCAAAGGCAATGCAGTTAAGAGCTTTTCAGGAAATTGCGAACAGCTCGCAAGCAAAACAAGCTGCTCAGTTACAGGCGATGGCTGATAATTATTCCACGCTACAGCAGCAATCCATCCAGAAAGAAGAAAATAAAGTAGGTTTACCTAATAATTTAAGAACAGGTATGGAAAGTTTATCTGGTATGAGTTTGGAACATGTTAAAGTGCATTATAATTCTTCTAAACCAGCAGCCGTACAAGCACACGCTTATGTGCAAGGGGCAGAGATTCATTTAGCTTCTGGGCAAGAAAAACATTTGCCACATGAGTTAGGGCATGTTGTACAGCAAATGGAAGGTAGAGTCAAATCAACGATGCAAATGAATGGCATGAATGTGAACGATCACCCTGGATTGGAGGCGGAAGCAACGCGGATGGGGATTGCGGCTTTAAATCGGGGAAGTAAGGATGGTTTTGAGGGGCATGCTGGCCGGGTTGCACAAGGGAAAGGACGATTGGCAGATAATGCACCCGCGCAATTAATGAGCATTTTCGATTATAACCATTTGTGTAAGAAGTACACTGAGGATGCAGTCAAAAAAGCACTTGCTGGTAAATCATATATTGATGTCTTATATCAAGAGTTAGAAATGATTATCCTTCAAGAGACTGAAAAAGGTGAAGAAGGTGAAGACGGTGTGTTGCCTGACAACGAAGTGCTAGAAAAGAATGACTTGAGTGGAAAAATGATAATTCATGGAGGGGAAGAGTGTGGAGGCGGTAATTGTCACGGTTATGCTTTTTCTGATTTACACGGTGTAGCTTATGATCAAGGTATCGTCATTGAACATCTTAAAGGTTCATATAAAAACAGGCCTGTCACATTGTATACCGCTAATGGTGTATTGATGCATAGTGCGAAAGGTGTGGGTAATGACTGTGTACACAAGATGAATGTGGGACACCCCGTGATTGCTTGCTCGGCAGCAGAATACATGAGTGCGATGGGTTATGAAAAAATGTTTGAGTTGCCAAGGCAAAAGGATGACTTTCTAAAAGAAGTTGGCGCGTAAAGTGGCCCCCTTTTAAAATCCGGGGACACAATACCTATTATTTACTACAATAACACATTGCAAAAAAGTTACACCCATGTGAGAGAAACTCCACTTTTGAGACTTAAAATACAAAATATATAACAAAGCTTTGTATCTAAAAACAAAGCAAGAAAAACAATTTGAAGAATTATTTTTATAATATTTATACATATCTAGACGAACATTCGCAAGCAAGCATAGCATCTTATATAAATGTATCAAAATCATTGATTAGTAAAGTTGTGAGAAGTTTAGATTCATTCACTGAGATGTAGTTTTAGCTCATTTAAAACGTTAGCATACAATATAATTTTATTTTATTAATTTAAAGTTCTACTAATGGGAACTTAGCTACACTGCAAGTATGCGAATAGTATCAAAGAAAACACTTAAAGATTTTTATGAAACGCCGAACTATTCAGATAGTAGAAATTCTTTAGAAGCTTGGCATAGAGAAGTCTTAAAATTGGATTGGAATAATCCAAATGAAATTAAAGATATGTATTCTAGTGCTAGTATACTTGGTGATGAAAAAGTTGTCTTTAATATTTCAGGAAATAAATACAGGTTGATAGTAAAAATCAACTATCATGCAAAGATAGTATTTGTTAAGTTTATTGGAACACATAAACAATATGACAAAGTAAATATAAAGGAGTTGTGAAATGAATATAAAACCTATTAAAAATGAGCAAAATTACCAAGAAGCCTTAAGTATAATTGATAGCTTAATGAGTGCAAAGCCAAATACTGAGGAGATGGATAAGCTAGAAGTCTTAACAACTTTAGTAGAATCTTATGAAGAACAGCACTATAAAATAGAATCACCTGATCCAATTGAAGCTATAAAGTTTAGAATGCAACAAGAGGGATTAAAGCAAAAAGATTTAGTTTCTATTGTTGGTAGTAAATCTAGAGTTTCTGAGATACTAAATAAAAAAAGAAAACTAACTATTGAGATGATACGAAACTTGCACATTCAACTACATATACCTATTGAAAGTCTTTTTTTAGACTATAAAATAAACTGTACCTAAATGCTAATAAATACGAGGAGCTAATAATTTTCTGTAAGGAAAGTTATCGCTCATGACAAACGTTAGATTCCTATTGAAATATATAAACTATTGTAGTACAATGTAGATACAAAAGGATACATTATGAAAAAAGCAATTAATATCCGTATGGATGAAAGCTTATTAACAGATTTAGACTCTTATGCACATGAACTAGAGCGTTCACGAACTTACATCATTGAAAAGGCAGTTAGCACGTACTTTGACACTTTAGATGAAATGATTTCAGACAAAAGAATAGATGAGTTAAAAGCAGGAAAGAGTGAAGTTTATTCTCTTGAAGAGGTAGCTAACCGTTTAGGTCTTAATTAATGTTCAAATTAATTATTCCAAAAGCTACTTTTAAAGAATTAGAAAAGATAGATTCAGAAAATCAAAAACTTGTATTCTCCAAAATTAAAGATTTAGAAACAGGTCTCTTTACATCAGATAAAGCATTAAAGGGGAAATACAAAGGTAAGTTTAGAAAACGAGCTGGAAACTATAGAATAGTTTATTTAAAAGAAAATGATATTTTGGTGATTACACTTATCAGGATAGTTCATAGAAAAGAAGTGTATTGAAAATCTAACAAGTAAGAGGAGCGTAATATAAAGCTAAAGTACGGCTTCATATCGTTTACGAAAAACGTTATGCTACATAATATGCAATTGACAAAATGAATATAGTAGATATTATAAATATTCAAAAGGAGATTTAATGAAAACAGTTACTATTACTATGAGAGTTGATGATTCTATTTATGAAATGATTAAACTTGTAGCTGAAGATCAAAGAAGAAATTTTTCCAACTTTATAGAGTTTGCAACTATGCAGTATTTGACATCATCTCAATTTGTTGATAATGATGAAATGTCTGAAATAACGAATGATAAAGAGCTTGTTCAAAACTTAATGGATGGATTAAATGACTTTAAAAATGGTGATTACACCATTGTTTAAATATCAAATTGCTGAAACAAAGTCATTTGAAAAAATTAAAAAGAAAATTGACAAAAAGCTATATTCAAAAATAGAGAACTTTGTTTATCCTCAACTAAAAGAAAATTATTTGTATGTCTCAAATATTAAAAAGTTATTCATGGTAGTAATTGATTTTAGACGTAGGCAACAGGCTTATGATTAAAGATATAACAGGTACGAGAAACACAATAATTTAAATTTAACCTGCCGTAAAATTATCGCTAACGAAATAAATTAGACAGGCTATTCTATTTTAGAGTAGAGACTTATTTGAGTTGGACTAGTTATTTGTATGATTCTTACATTGGTTTTTTAACCCATTGGATACTTGATTTCATTGTGAACAGCGTCACATGCGTTTAAAATCTCTTTTGATAAGTTTATGTCCATAGCTTTAAGTGAATCATCTAGTTGAGTTGCGCTTCTAGCCCCAATAATTGTGGAGGCTATAAAGTCAAACTGTTTACTCCACGCGATAGCTAAAGTTGTAACTGACATGTTTGAATCTTTTGCAATTTGCATATATTTTTGCGTAGATTTTAGCGTCTGTTCATTTAAAAATCTTTTTGCTGATGTTACAATTCTTGGATTGTTATTTTGTAAGTATTGCGTAAAACGTGCATTTTCAGGGTAAATTTTTGCGTTATATTTTCCACTTAAAACTCCACCAGCAAGTGGAGAGTAGGGTAGTAGCGATACCTGTTCACGTCTGCAAACTTCAGCTACTTCATCTAAATCTCTTCTATTTAGTAGTGAGAAGTTATTTTGAATTGATTGGTATCTTTTAAGACCTCTATTTTTACTAGTATAAAGTGCTTTTGTTAAACCATAACTTCTCTCATTTGAGATACCGATATATCTTACTTTTCCACTTTTTACAAGCAAATCTAACGCTTCAAGCGACTCTTCAACTTCAACAATTGTATCTGGCCAATGAACTTGATAAAGGTCTATGTAGTCAGTTTTTAATCTCTTTAATGTGCCATCAATTGCCTTGCTTATATGAAAACTGTCAATTGCGGTAAGTCCATGACGAGTAGGTGGAACAAACCATCCAGATGCTGCACCTGCAACTTTTGAAGCTATTATTAGAGAATCTCTAGGTTTATTTTTAAGCCAATTACCTATAATCTCTTCAGTACGACCACCAGTTTCAGCAGTTGGAGGAACAGGATATACTTCTGCTGTATCAAAAAAATTAACACCAGCATCATAGGCTTTATCCATAATTTTAAAAGACTCATCTTCACTACTTTGATCACCAAATGTCATCGTTCCTAAACAAATTGGTGATACTCTCAGCCCTGATTTACCTATGTATCTGTGTTGCATTGAATATCTTTATTTATTATTTTAAGCGTAAATCTCTAGATTATTATTATCTATGTTAGAAAAAATTTGATCTAGTAGTGCTTGTGCTTGTTTTGAATACTCTTTATTCTGTTCTAATGTTTTTAAAATAGAATCTGTTGCATCAATTAGTGCATTCTTAGCACTTGTCATTTTATCAGGATTTGCTTGTACATCCTCTTTTAGAGGTAGAAAAATATTACTTACTTCTCTTGCACTTTGATTTAGTGGTGTTGAGTTATCACCCTCTTCAAGGCTTTTCATAAATTCGTCAATTATTGGTTGAGCTATTTTCATGATTGCATCAATCTCTTTTTGGTCTTGTGCATCTATGCCGTCACCTTGGTATGAAAATTTCATCTCTTGGAGTGTAGATGAGCTAAACTCTTGTCCATCTGGCCCATTTTGATAACTCATAGATGTCTCTTTATTGATACCAAGTTCTAGTTTATCACCACTACTTGTTTGAATTTCTAATTTAAGTGCTTGTTGTCTATAGCTTTCAAGTGAGTTATATGAGTTATTTCCTATCATAATAAGGCCTTTTCATTAGTGTAGTATAGTAAAAATCGGCATTATAATAGAATAATTAAACAAAAGAGCTTCTTAAGCAAGCTTTTAATACAATTGCGTTTCAAATTTTAGGTAGGAGCCTTGCATCATGAAACGAACATATCAACCACATAATACTCCACGCAAGCGCACGCATGGTTTTCGTCTTCGTATGAAAACGAAAAACGGACGTAATATTATTAACGCACGCCGCGCTAAGGGTAGAAAACGATTGTCTGTCTAAACAGCTTTTCGAAAATTAAACAGTCTGGAAAGTTTCAGTCTGTTTATAGACGTGCTAAATCGTATCATACAGCTACAATAGTTTTTTTTTATGTCCGCTCGGACGAAAAATATATAGGTTTTACTGCTAGTAAAAAAGTTGGAAGTGCTGTTAAACGTAACTTTGCAAAACGAAGAATGCGTACACTGTTTACTGAATATTGTTCTGATTTACCAAATGGAACATATGTAATGGTTGCAAAGACTGCGATTTTAGATACACCATTTGAAGATATTCGTCAGCAGTTTAGTAAAATACTTAGAAAATCAAAATTAATTTGAATATATGTTTAGAAAATATTTACTTAAACTATTAGCTTTTTATCAACGTTTTTTGACTCTTTTTGGAAGAGGCAGTTGTAGGTTTTATCCAACATGTTCAGAATATGCAAAATGGGAGTTTGAAAATAATTCTTTAATAAGAGCATTTTTTTCGACTTTTTTTAGGATTTTACGATGTAATCAGCTTTTTGAGGGTGGGATTGACTATCCAAAGTTATCTAAATCTTGTAAGACTAAGCCACTTCACAAGAAGATAGTAATAAAATACTGGTTTGTTCCAGATAAAAATAATCACTGTTATATCATAAAAAATTTTTCATAATAAAGGTGTTATGTGTTAGAAAAAATGAGTAGTCAGCAAAGGCTGATATTAGCTACGGTTATATCGATGTTATTCTTTTTAGGTTATTCGGCAATTTTTATGCCAGCACAAAATGAAATTAATCAAAAAAAACAGTCAGCTCAAGAAGATAGTAAAAGTATAAAAAATGAAGAGATTAGTTCAAATATTAAAAGTCTGAGCGATACATCAGCTCCAAAAGCTCAGATACCTGCTGTTGAAAATGTAACTGAGTCACCAGCTCCTATAGTTGATGAGAGTAAGGTATTAGTTAAAATTGATAGTGCAGATTTTTCAATGAAAATAGATACTCTTGGTCGAATATCTTCAATGATACTTACTCATGATGAGTTTAAAAGTAAAGATGGTAAGCAGATTGAACTTATAGGTTCAATTCTTCCTCGTCCATTAGAGTTACGTTTTAATGATTCAACTCTTAATTCTGAAGCATTTAAAGTAGATTATAGTTCAAATGTAGAGACATTATCTTTACTTGATGGGGCTAAGAGTTTAACTCTTACTCAAAATTTGAGTTCAGTCACTATTACTAAAAATATCACTATTTATCCTGATGGTCACTATGATTTAAATGTAGACTTAAGTGAAGATAATGGCTTTTTTATATCTCCTGGATTCGAACCAGAGATTAGTAGCTATAATATGACAATATCTGGAATATTAGTTCAAGATAGTGCAGAGCAGATTCATATTGTTGAAGATGGTGATGCTATTGGAAATGAAAGCTATTTAAATACTTGGATAGCTTCTGCATTTGATAGGTACTATGCGACACTCTTTTACAGTGATCATAACGATATGAGTGTTGTTTTATCTAAAGTTGGTGAAGATAAACCCATTATTTTTGTAACTGGAAAACCTCACATGCGACTTCATGGTTACATTGGACCGAAGTTATATAATAGACTTTCTGCAATTTCTCCAAAACTTACTGTAGCAATTGAGTATGGTTGGTTTACATTTATATCTAAACCAATGTTTAGTGTACTAAATTATTTACATGGCCATTTAGGTAACTGGGGTTGGGCAATTGTTTTTTTAACTCTTTTTATACGCCTTTTACTTTATCCACTAACATATAGAGGTATGGTTTCTATGCAGAAATTAAAAGCTATTTCTCCACAAGTTAAAGAGATACAAGCTAAGTATAAAGGTGAGCCTCAAAAGATGCAGGCTAAGGTAATGGAGTTATACAAAAAGCATGGTGCTAATCCACTTGGTGGTTGTTTACCAATGCTTCTTCAGATTCCAGTATTTTTTGCAATTTATAGAGTACTCTTAAATGCTATAGAACTTCAAGGAGCACCTTGGATTCTTTGGATTAAAGATATGGCATTGATGGATCCATACTATGTACTTCCTGTATTAATGGGTATCTCAATGTATTATCAGCAAAAAATGACACCTAGTAACTTTACCGATCCAATGCAAGAGAAGATATTTAAATTTTTACCTGTAATATTTACAGTATTTTTCTTTACATTTCCAGCAGGACTTGTTCTGTATTGGTTTACAAATAATCTATTCTCTATTGCACAACAGGTATTTGTAAATAGAGGTTTTGAAAAACATCAAGCAAAGGCAAAGCACAATGACAAAGATTGAAGCTGAAACTCTTGAATTAGCATATTCAAATGCTGCTTCTCGCCTTAAGTGTTCAGTAACAGATTTAGAAATTGAGGTTATACAAAATCCTACAAAAGGGCTTGCTGGATTTTTTAAGAAAAATGCAATTATAGTTGCTAGATGTATGGCAAATGATGAAAATAGACCACAGATGCAGTGGGATAATGATGATGAAGAGAAAAAGAGTAGTCATAAGCTTAGTGAAAAGTTTATTCCTAAAAAGCCAAAAATTGTTGAAGAGTCAATGCATAAAATTTCTGAAAGTATGCTACATACGCCTCAATCTGTAAAGAATGTTATTGGTGGTGTTAAAAAAATTGTTGATTCAGTTGATGTACCAAAGCCAAAAAGACCTGCGATAGTAGATCAATTTTTTAGTAAAGAGAGTGTAGATATTCATGAGGTTGCGATTGATATTAAAGTAGAGATTAGAGATCTTTTTGAAAAATCATGTTTTAAATTAGACAAAATTGATGTATCTGTATATGATGAAAACACACTATTAATAGAGTTTGATGGTGAAGATGCAGCTCTTTTAATTGGTAAAGAGGGTTACCGATATAAAGCTCTTTCATACATGTTATATAATTGGATAAATAGCATTTACGGTTTTCAAGTACGTTTAGAAATAGCAAGTTTTTTAGAAAATCAAGAAGAGATGATTGCTCGTTATCTTGATACAATTCATGAATATATTGAAAAAGATGGACGTGCGCAGACTAAAGTTTTAGATGGTGTTCTTGTTCAGATTGCATTAAAAGAGTTAAGAAGAGTATATAGCGATAAATATGTAGGAGTACGCACAACTAGAGATGGTGGAAAGTATATTATTGTTAATGACTTTCAAAGTAGAAATTAAAACTATTTTATGAAAATGGATACAATAGTAGCATTAGCTACACCTCATGGTGTAGGTTCAATTGCAGTAGTTAGACTTAGTGGTGAAAATGCTTTAAACATTGCTACTAAGTTAACAGTTAAAAAAAATTTAATCCCTCGTTATGCAACACTTACAATGCTTCAAAATAGTTCAAATGAACCAATAGATGAGTCAATTGTAATATATTTTAAAGCTCCACATAGTTTTACTGCTGAAGATATTATAGAGTTTCAGTGTCATGGTGGTTTGATTGTAGCACGTATGATTTTAGAGACTCTATTAGAGTATGGTGTACGTCTAGCTGAACCTGGTGAATTCACAAAAAGAGCTTATTTAAATGGAAGAATAGATTTAACCGAAGCAGAAGCGGTAGCTGACTTAATTGTTGCAAAAAGTGATGATGCAGCAAAAGTTCTAGCAAGACAGCTAAGAGGTGACCTGAAAAATTATGTAGATTCATTACGTGATCAACTCACTAATATACTTGCATACTCTGAAGTTAGTATCGATTATGCGGAAGAAGATTTACCACAAGACTTAATTGATAACATGCTAGAGAAAGTACAAAGTATACAAAGCGAGTTATCTAAAACACTTGGAGCTAGTAAAGGTCGTAAACAGTTAATGGAGGGCTTTAGAGTTGCAATTATTGGTAAGCCTAATGTTGGTAAAAGCTCTTTATTAAATGCACTGTTACACTTTAATCGCGCAATTGTTAGTGACATTGCAGGAACTACTAGAGATACAATCGAAGAACAGCTACAAGTTGGGACTCATTTAGTGCGAATAATAGATACAGCAGGTATTAGACATTCAGATGATACAATAGAAAAAATAGGAATAGAACGCTCACGAGAATCTGTAGAATCAGCAGACATTGTTATAGCTTTATTTGATGGAAGCCGTAGTAAAGATGAAGAAGATGATAAAATTTTAGAACTTTTAGAGCAATTTAGTACAAAATCGATTATTTTAATTAGTAAGAGTGATTTAGAGCAGAAGTTTGACAAATCAATACTTTCAAACTTTAATGCACAACCATTTAGTATAGAAGATGACACAACTCATTTAATAAAACAGCTAGAAGAGCTTATGAATGTCTCAAATAGTTCAGATGCACTAATGTTAACTAACATAAGACAAGTTAATGCAATTGAGCGTGCCACTGAGTCTCTTCAATTATGTAAAGAACCACTTCAAAATGTTGAATTAGAATTTTTTTCTTTTCACATTAATGAAGCAATTGCGTCAATTAGCTCAATTTCACAACCATATGAGTATGATGAAATGCTTGACAAAATGTTTTCAAATTTCTGTTTAGGCAAATAAAAATGAAAATAGTAGCCATTGATTTAGGACTTAAGAGAATAGGCTTAGCGATAACACAAGATAGTAAAATTGTTACACCATTACCAGCCGTGCATAGAAAAAACAGAAATCAAGCATCAAGTGAAGTTAGAGATATTTTAGCTAAGTGGGAAGCTCAAAAGGTAGTTGTTGGAATCCCTATGGGTGGTGATAGTGAAGATGAGATGAGGCGTAGGGTTGAGCATTTTATGAATTTGGTAGATTCAAATTTACCAATTGAACTCGAAGATGAAAATGAAAGCTCACTAGAGGCTGAATCTCTAATGAAAGGTAAAATCCGCCATAAAAAAGATGGACGTATTGACAGCTTGGCTGCAAAGATTATTTTAGAGCGTTATTTATTACGCAGTAAATAGTCATTTATAGTATTTTGAAAAGTTTTATATTTAAATATTTTAATTTAATATAAAATCAGATAGTATTATGCAATGAATTCTAAAAAAGTATGGTCTTTTTTACTGTTAATTGCTATGAGCTATTCATTTGTACATGATTATGCTTTTAATATATTTCATGATGAACATCATTCTGTACAAGAGTATGTTAGTGAACTTACAACTCTAACTTCAAGTGAAATTGGAGATATTCATGACGTTCATTTTGAGTATCATGTAAAGTATATATTTCAATCAGAATTCGTTTCTTCTTTAGCTAAAGATGGCAAAGAAACATTTTTCCCACATACTAAGATATTTCTTTCATGGAAATATTTTAACTTTTTTAAACCACCTATCGTATAACCTTTTTTTAACAGATAATATAAATAAAAATACAACATACATAGTTATATATGTGAGCAAAAATATATTGCCACCTATCATGCTATGCTCAAAAAGGTTATACATGAAAAATTTAATTTTATTGACAATTCCGTTTATAGTTTCAGCTTCAGTGAATACGTTGAGTCCTAAAGATCATATGTCTATTCATATTACAAACCATAGTTCTTCTCAAAAGCTTATGAAAAAAAGAAAACTGCATTCATTTCATAAAATAACTGATGAGCAAGTTGAATCTATTGTAAAAAAGGTTACAGGAGAGAGTAGTACATTTATAAGGCTGACACATAGAAGTAATTATCTAATTTATAAAGTTACTACAGAAAATTATAGACTTGATGTTAATGCACTAGATGGCACTTTAATAAAACAAGAATTAAAAAAAGAGATGTAGATGAAGTTGATATTTTTTTTTCTTGCATATACTATAGCCTTGTATTCGTCTGAAATTAGTTTATATGAGATTTTGGAAAAAATTAAATATGAACATCCAATGGCAAAGTCAATTCAAGCTTATAAAAACAGTTATAGTGCTCAAAACAGAGTAAAATCATCGAGAAAAGCTATGCAAATTTTAGTAGAAGGTGCTAATGCTAAGCCAAATATGAACGACTATAAATATGAATATAGTGTTGGTCTCAAACAGACATTTATGAACCCTATAGTGAAAAATAGTGTGCTTAAGTCTGCTATTTATCAAAGTGATGCCAATATATTAAAACTAAAGTATGATTTTTTACTCTTAGAAAATGATGTACGGCTTCTTTATCATCTTAATTGTCTTGATAAAAAGAGTATTAAACAATATAAGTCGTCATACATCTCTTTTAAAAATTTATATAATAAAAAAGAAAAAGCATATATGTATGGTGAAATTTCAAAAAAAGAGCTATTACAACTTAAAATAGAGTTAGATAGGCTCAAAAATGAGTTTAATCATTATAAAAATGAGGAGAAAATTTCACGAGATAATTTACAAGCTAAGATTCTTTTACCAATTTTTGAAGGAGAAGAACTGTTTTGTAAAGATGTATATAGTGTAACTGATAAAGTGACTTTAACAAACTCAGATGAGACATTAAATGAGAAGATTATAGATAAAAAAATTAAAAGTGTAGAAAGTGATTTTAATAGATACAACATACTATTTGATACATTTTCAGCTTCTATATCTTATCAAAATGAGATTGATACAGATAGATTTATAATTGGGCTATCGGTACCATTAAATTTCACTAGCTCTTTTAATGAAGAAAAACGTGCTGAATCTTTACATAAGAGGAGCGCTTATCTGTATGAGAAAGAGGCTCTTAAACTTAAAAAGGCATCTCAAATAGAGCTTTTACAAAAAAGTTTGGCTCAAAACTTTCAAGATATAGAGTTATTGACTTCAATGTTAAATCGATACGAAAATGAATTAATGCCACTTATTGAAAGAGGATACCGCCTAGGAGAAGATTCGTCTATTGAATATTTACTAAGTCAACGTGACGTTTGGATGTTTAAAAAAGATCTTATTGAACATTACAAAAACTATTATAAAGTGCTATTTAAACTATATAGCATTTTAGAAATTAAGGAACGATTATGAAAAAAATTATTACTTTAAAAATATTGTTAGTTGTTTCACTTTTTGCAAATGTTACACTGACTTTAGAAGAAGAAAAAAATTGGCAGTTAGAAACAGTTGTCGCTAAAGAGGTCACATATGTACCTATAGGTGAGTATATAATGGATGTTACAATTCCGCCAAAACTTTTACGCACAATCTCTGTCCCTTATGAAGCTCAAGTTGTAAAGTTGGAAAAAGTAAATTATGAGAAGGTTAGTAAGGGAGAACTTTTGGCTCAATTAACTGCTACAAAATGGATTGAAGCCCAAAGAAAAGTAATTGCTGATGCGATAGAATTAATACACCATGAGCATTTAGCAGAGCGAAAATCAAAACTTTGTAAAGAAGAGATTATTGCTCAAAAAGATTGTATTGCCGCAGATGCAGAAGTTAAAACAGATAAAATTAAACTATCTGCTTCTAAAACATTACTTAATGCTTATGGTGCTAGTGATTTGATGATTAATAAGTTATATAAAGACTTAATAATTTCTCCTAATATGCAACTGTTATCTCCTGTAGATGGGGTTCTACTTCATGTTAATATCCTACCAGGAAAAAGTGTTTCGCCCTCAAGTGCTCTTTTTGTTATTAAAGTAGATGGAAATAATTGGTTAGAAAGTAATCTACCTCAACAAATAGCAAATAAATTAAAATCTTCACAGGAGTTAATTATTACTATTGATGGTAATGATATAAAGTCAAAAGTACTACACATATCTCCTATTGTTAATCTTCATAATCAAACTAGATATGTTCGCTTTTACCTAGATAAAGAGGTGGAATTATTAGCTGGACTAAGAAAAAAAGCTCAGATTAGTATTAAAAAAAAGGCTTTTTTAATTAGCAAAAAAGCAGTAGTCCAAGATGGCGATAGTAGTATAGTATTTATCAAAAAAGGTAATACATATTTGGCACAGAAGGTAGATGTTATTGCAGAAGATGCCAATATGTGTTATCTAAATTATAATGCAATATTGAATGAGCCTATTGTAATTAATACGACTAGTGTATTGCAAAATATGCTTCAACAGGATAAATAATGGGAAAGTTAATCTCATTTACACTTTCACAAAGGCTTTTTATCTCTTTGTTAGCACTAGTAGTTTTAGGCTTTGGTATTAAGTCATATAACTCTCTTCCAGTAGATGCTTTTCCGGATATATCACCTACTCAGGTAAAAATAATTATGAAATCTAGTGGTATGACACCTGATGAAGTGGAATCACGTATTATTATTCCAATAGAGATGGGAATGCTTGGTATTCCTAATCAAAGTATTATGCGTTCAACTGCTAAATATGGAATTTGTGACATCGCTATAGATTTTGAAGAGGGAACTGATATATATTGGGCGCGGCAACAAGTTAGTGAACGTCTCAATGCAATTATGAGTGAATTACCCGCAAATTTAGAGGGTGGATTAGCTCCTATTAGTACACCATTAAGTGAGATTTTGATGTTTACAATAGAATCAGATACACTTGATTTAATAGAAAAACGTTCTCTTCTTGATTGGGTTATATCACCTAAAATACGTTCAGTTAGTGGTGTAGCAGAGGTTAATGCACTTGGAGGTAAGGTGAAAACTTATGAAGTTACTCCAAACATTGAAGTTATGCGTACATATGGTATTACACTTGAACAAATAATGTACACACTAAATGAAAATAATCTTAATGATGGTGCAGGACGTATATCACAAGGGGTTGAGGGTGTTCTTGTTAGAAGTGTTGGACGTATTAATGATATTATGGATATTGGTAAGCTAAGTGTTGCAACTATTGACAATAAAGTAATTAGCATTGCAGATGTAGCTGATGTTCGTGTTGGCCATTTAACACGTGCTGGTTTTTCTACAAAAAATGGTAATGGTGAAGTTGTTCAGGGATTAGTCCTTGGATTAAAAGGCGCAAATACAGAAATGGCACTCAAACAGGTAAAAATAGAACTTTCTAAAATTGAAAGTATGTTACCTAAGGGTACAAAATTAGATATATTTTATGATCGTTCAAGCTTAGTAGGGTTAGCTACTGATACAGTAAAAAAATCACTTTTTGAAGCTGCTATATTAATTGTAATTGTGCTTTTATTAATGCTTGGAAATTTTGCTTCGGCTTTTAGCGTTGCTCTTATTTTACCATTTGCATTATTAATGAGTTTTATAGCTATGGATTATTTTGGATTAAGTGCAAATTTAATGAGTTTGGGTGGTCTTGCTATTGCTGTTGGTATATTGGTAGATTCAGCTGTGGTTATGGTTGAACATATTACTGCAGAACTTGGTAATGAAAAATATAAGAATGATAGTAAGTTACATATTATTTATAATGCTACTGTTGAGATGGCACCATCTATTGTTACTGGTGTAATTATTATTATTATAGTTTTTATGCCTTTATTGACTCTTGAGGGACTAGAGGGAAAACTTTTTAAACCTGTAGCACTTAGTATAGTATTTGCTTTATCTAGTTCACTTATTTTAGCACTTACTCTTATCCCCGTGTTAAGTTCATTTATTCTAAAAGTACGCCCTGATAAAGAGTCGTTTTTAATTAGAACTTTACTTAAACTATATAAACCTACTTTAGATATTGCAATAAAATATAGTACAGCTGTATTCGTATTAATAGTAATACTATTTGCTGGTTCACTCTATTTAGCTTCTAAAACTGGTAAAACTTTTATGCCTACAATGGATGAGGGAACTATGATTGTAATGATTGAATCATTACCCTCCATTAGTCTTGAAGAGAGTATCGAGTTAAATAACAAGATTCAGACAAAAATAATGAATGATGTACCCGAAATTGAATCCATTATCGCTCGTACTGGTACTGATGAACTTGGTCTAGATCCGATGAGTCTTAATGACACTGATACATTTTTTATTTTAAAGCCAATTAAAGAGTGGCGAGTAAAATCAAAAGAGTGGGTTAAAAATAAGATTAGAGATTCACTTGATAGTTTAGCAGGAATTGAATATGTCTTTACACAACCAATAGAGATGCGTGTATCTGAAATGCTTACTGGTGTACGTGGAGATCTTGCTATTGATATATTTGGTGCTGATCATAATGAATTAGAACGTATTGCTGAGCAGATAAAAAATATTCTTGAAAAGATTCAAGGAAGCAGTGACGTTTATAAAAAAAGTAACGAAGGAATTCAGTACTTTGAGCTTAGTTTTAATCAACAATCATTAGGCTACTACGGAGTAACAGAACGAGAAATTGCTGATTTTATGAAAACAATGGTTACGGGGGTGCAAGTAGGTATTATTCAAGATGGAATGCGTAGAATTGGTTTGATGCTAAAGGGTGAGAGTGTTTTTCATAATTCTACGAGTTCTTTAGAAAAACTTTACTTTATTTTAAAAGATGGAACTAGTATTCCATTAGTGAATTTAGTTACATTTAAAAAAACTACAGGTCCTGTACAAATAGAGCATGAAAATGGCTATCGTAAGACGGTTGTACAAAGTAATGTTGAGGGGAGAGATTTAGTTAGTTTTGTAGAAGAGGCAAAAGTTGAAATTGAGAAATTAGTTAAGATGCCTGCTGGTTATTATATAACTTATGGTGGAGAGTTTGAAAATCAGCAACGTGCTGCTGCTAAACTCATGATAATTGTACCAATTGCACTTTTTTTAATTTTTATACTACTTTTTATATCATTTAATTCTATGACGCAAGCTATATTAGTTTTAATTAATGTACCATTGGCTCTTATTGGAGGCTTTACAGGATTATATTTTAGTGGAGAGTATCTTTCAGTTCCAGCATCTGTGGGTTTTATTGCACTACTTGGAATAGCTGTGCTTAATGGAGTTGTATTGGTTAACTATTTTAATAATCTTATACGTAATGGGTATAAAGTCATAGATGCCGTACGTGAGGGATCTATGAAAAGGTTTCGTCCAGTTCTTATGACTGCAACAATCGCAGCACTTGGTCTTTTACCATTACTTTTTGCTACTGGACCTGGTTCAGAGATTCAAAAGCCTCTTGCAATAGTTGTTATTAACGGGTTGATTAGTTCCACACTTTTAACTTTGATTGTATTGCCTCTATTGTATGTTAAGTTTTATAAACCACTTGATAATAATACTTAATCTACTAAATTAAAAGCTCCTATACTTTAAGTATGGGAGTGCATATTTATGTATAATTTCATAGATGTTTTTTGAAAAACTAATTTGCAAGAAATTTAATATTTAATAGGATAATTTTATATGTATATACTTAGTATAGATCAAGGTACTACTGGAACTACTGCAATTTTATTTGATAAATCAGGTCATCTTGTAGATAAGGCTTATGAAGAGATTGAACAGATTTATCCTAAAAAAGGTTGGGTTGAGCATAGTCCTGATGGGGTTTGGGATTCAGTTGTATCCACAGTTAGTATACTTTTAAAGAGATATCCAAATAAAATTAGTACCATTGGCATAACTAATCAAAGAGAGACAGTTGTTGTATGGGACAAGCGTACTGGCAGAGCAGTTTATAATGCAATTGTTTGGCAGTGTAGACGAACTGTAGAGATGTGTCAAGCTTTATATGAACATGCTAAAATGATAAAAGAAAAAACAGGGTTACCTTTGGACGCATATTTTTCTGCTACAAAAATAGCATGGATTTTAGAAAATATAGATGAGGTTGAAGTAGAACATTTAGTATGTGGAACAATTGACAGCTGGTTGATTTATAAATTAACAGGTGGTAAAAGTTTTTATACAGATTTTACAAATGCTTCAAGAACTATGCTTTTTAATATTGAAACTAAAACATGGGATGATGAGTTACTAAAACTCTTCAATATTCCAAAACAGATGCTACCTATTGTAAAGAGTTCTAAAGATGAGTTTGCTATAGTAAATAGTTTAGATGGGTTAAATGGTGTACCGATACAAGCAGTTGCAGGTGATCAGCAAGCGGCACTTTTTGGACAAGGATGTTTTAGGCAAGGTACTCTAAAAAACACTTATGGTACTGGGTGCTTTATGCTTTTACAGTGTGAAGATAAACGTGTTGATTCATATGGTCTTATAACAACTTTAGCAATAAATGAAGATGGAAAACCTAGTTATGCACTGGAGGGTTCAGTTTTTTCTGGTGGCTCAACAATTCAATGGTTACGAGATGAGTTAGGCATAATAGGTGAAGCCAAAGAGAGCGAAGATTTTGCAAATAGGGTGGCTGATAATAATGGTGTATATTTTGTGCCAGCATTTACAGGTCTTGGCTCACCACATTGGGATATGAATGCAAAAGCTACAATATCAGGACTAACTAGAGATAGTAACCGTTTTCATATCACAAGAGCCGCGTTAGAATCTATTGCTTTTCAAAGTAATGATCTCTTAGAGAGCATGAAACAAGAGAGTGGCTTTGAGATTTCACGATTAAAGGTTGATGGTGGTGCAAGTGCTAATAATTTTTTGATGCAATTTCAAGCTGATATATCTAATACTCAAATAGATAGATCTAAAAATGTTGAGACAACAGCACTGGGGGTCGCACTTTTAGCTGGACTTCAAAATGGTATATGGAAAAATGTAAATGAGATTGATGTTTTAAATGATGGTTTTGAGACATTTGGCCCTGTTCTAGGCAACTATAAAAGAGAAATTTTACTCACAGGCTGGGAAGAGGCTATAAAACGTACAAAAAGTAGTTAGAATATAAATATACCTTTACTATTTTTCATAAAAGATGGTGAGATTGAAATTTCTTCATCTTTTGTAAACATAAGTACTCCTAAATTTTGAGAGCGTGCAAACTCTTTTAGTTGAATATTTTTCATGTTAAACATTGCAGTTGTAAATGCGTCAAGTGTTCCTGCATTGTGTTTTGTAGATATTAGTGTTAAAGATGCATAATCATTGTTTTGCACAGCACTTTTTGGATTTAGTATGTGGTGGGTATTATAATCTGTAATATATCTTTCGTAATCACCACTTGTGGAGATTGTAGTCTGCTCTTTTTGTGTTGTAATGATAGCAAGATGAGATTTTTTTCTTGGATGTGAAATAGCAATTTTAAAATTTTGACCATAACATACAATCTCTCCACCAACACTCACAAGTGCAGATGGCGCACCTAGTTTTTTAAGAGTTTCAATTGCATATTGTGCAGCGTAACCTTTTGCAATAGCTCCAAAATCAAGAGCCATTCCATCCTCTTTTAAAGATATACTATTCTCAGTTAGCTCAATGTTTTTGTAATTTACCTTTTTTTTGGCATTTATGAGTTTATCTGTTGATGGTATTTGCATAGCTTTAGTTCCAAAGCCATATGTTTTTTGTGTAAGTATGCCTATAGTTGGATCAAATAGTCCATTTGTCATTTTTGCAGCATCTATTGAGAGGTTTAATACCTCTTTTGTAATATTTGAGATTTTAATATTTTCTATGTAGGCTTTTTCATTAATTAAAGATAGTTCTGAAGAGTTAGAGTAAGCATTTAATTTAGTTTCAATATCAACTATTGAGTTCATGGCAGTATCAATATTTTGCTTAGATGTTCTTGCCTTTATAAGAACATCTGTACTCATAGCACTAAAACGAAGAGTGTTTTGAAAAAGATTAAAATTCATACTCTAAACTGAAAGTACTGTAAAATGCTCTTAAATAATCTACATTGTACCAATACGCAATATTTTCATTTTTACTCGTTTTATAGTAGTTAATACCAGCTTTTATTGATGCCTTTTCTAAATCTATACCAAGTAATTCAAATTGTGGATTATAGTGTAAAGATAGACCAGCTGTATAACTTTTAAAGTCGCTTAATCTGTAATCAACTCCTATATATTTATCATTTGAAGTGTAATCAGCTATATTTTTAAAAAAGTTTGCTTTGTTTTGATTGTAGTAACGCAATCTTAGCCCTATAGTTGTATTTTCATTGATGTCATGGAAACCTTGTAGTTCAAGCGTGTGAGCGTCTACTTCCCAACTATCTTTATAATATCTATAAGAACCCCATAAGCTATTTTCATCATTTAATGCCAGTACCGCTTTTAGAGTGTACGCATTTGCATTTTTCTCAGTAGGTACTTTTTCAAAGGTTGAAAAATTGTTTTGAATTAGATAGTGATAAGGAGAATTGAGATAACCACTATTTTCAATTCTATTATAAATTAGTTGTAGTGATATGTCAGGAGATATTAGTTGTGTAAAAGATAAATCTAGACGTTTCTCTTTTCGTTTGTTAGTTGTTAGTGCGCGTGCGAACGCTGGAACCCATTTGTCATTTGAGCTTGAAACTAGTATAGATGCCACACTATTTGCTTCATTGAAGCTATATGATAGTGAACCAAATATAGCTTTTGCAATATAGTCACGTTCAGTTGAGTGGTACACTCCAATAGAACTACTTAAATCATCTCCAAGATACTGTAAGTTAGCAGTTGTTGCATAACGTAAGTCATCATAGCCATGTGAACTAGAAGCTCCTGTAACAGCGTCAAGTATTACATTATTTGTGACACCAGAGGGACCCGCTGTTTTAATACTAGCTGCTGTAATTGCATCAATTCGCTCTTTAAAGCTAACTGCTAGCTTTTCACCAAGTGTTTTTACAAAACTAAAAGTTGGAGAGTTAATCTCTGTATCTGTATTATCTGAATAGTACTCATATGAGAAACCTACTTTATCTGTTAAAACATCTGCAAGCATTTTTATAGGAAGTAGCAGTATTGCAATTGTTATCCAAATTATTTGCATCCGCAACCACCTGAAAATGAACTTTCACCACCAACTGCACTCTCTCTAACACCAAAAAGGTGTCCCTCAAATTCATCTCTTACACTCATTGGAGAAAAGAGCATACGTTCATGAGAGAAGTTCTCTTTTTCATAAACACTAACACGTGTTAGTTTTTCAGAGCATCCTATAAAAAGAAATGGTAGTACTAATATTAAATATCTCATTTTATTAATGATCTTATCTCATTTTCTAGTGACAATTCACTTTTATCTGTAAAGCTACCAAGAAATGCTTTTTTAATTTTTCCATCTACTATCAAGTATGAAGCTGGTAGCCCTCTTGGTTTGTATGCCTTCACTACACTCTTGTCTTCATCATATGCTGTAATAAAATTTACAGGTAGTTTCACTTTTTTCTCTAGTTTTGATAGATATTCAATCGCTTTTTGGCTTTTTGAATCAACATTTACAGTTATAAGAGTAAAATCATTTTTATCAAACTCACCTTGAAGTTTTATAAATTGAGGCATTTCAGCTTTACAACCAGGACACCAACTAGCCCATAAGTTTAGTAAAATTACTTTTGAATCTGTTGAACTTATTGATATTTTTTTGTTGCTATCATGCAAGTTAGGTAATGAAAAGTCAATTATCTTATCACCACTTTTTACAACAGCAAAACTAAGGCTTACACTAAGTGTCATTAATATTATGAGACGAAACATTTATATCCTTTTATTTACACAAGCTATTATCATAAGCATACAATCTCCCCGGTGCTCTGTTTTTAGATGGAATATTATGACAACTATTACAGCTATAACGGTTTGAGTTGTCAGCAGGCTTCTCTTTATTAAACTCAGTGTTGAAGCTGTGTATCGTTGAACTTGTTATTAGCTTGTTTTGATCATTTACAATTTTTACAATGTAACGACCAGTAATAGAGGGTAAATCTCTTTTTAGAACAAAAAAGTTTCCTTTACCTAAGAAACCAGAAGAGTTTTTATCCTGTGTTAAAGAGGTATCTACTATGATATTTCCACTGGTATCCATTAATAATAGTTTCACTGTAGTGTCACACACTTGGTCTAAATCATCACTATTATTTATATCAATCCTCTTATAAATAGTACCACCAAATGTAAGATGTTTACTCTCTTTCAAATCAACATTATGACAACTAAGACAATCACGTCCTTGATAGTGCCAATCTGTTTGAGTAGATTTATTGTTAGTACTATCACCTCCACCACACCCACTGAAAAGTAGAATTGAAGTTATTAAAGCCAAAAAAGATAATTTAGTTATTTGTAGCGCCACTGGAGATCCATGAAAGAATTACACTGTATTGTGTAGAGTTGGTATCAAAAACTTTGCCACCTGTATGAGATACTTGTTCTGTAGGTTTTAATAAAATTTTAGAATTTGAGGCATTTAGTGTATCTACTAATGTTTTAACACCTGTATATGTTGTGCTAACATCAGTAATAATAAGAGCTGTATCTCCTGCTAGTCCACCTGTTGAGTGACAACTTGTTGTACAGTTAGTCTGTAAAATTGGAAAAATATCTTTAGAGAATAGTTTTTCTGTTGATACTGTACTTAATGTACAATTTCCGTTTTCACTAAAAATCCAAAAACCTTCACCCTTAGAGACACTTTTTTCACTTCTCCAAACACCATTTTTATATGTCCAGATAGCATTTACACATGTATTTGTAAAAAATGTGTTGTCTAAATTTTCAGATGCCCCTAAAAGACTCCATGACTTACTAACAGTAATTTCTTGAGCATAGCTTGTTGCTAATATTAAAGCAAAAATAAGTGATTTCATTCTACATATATCCTTCTATTTTAGTTGTTTTTTGCCCCATTTTGTATCCAGTTTAAGATTGTATTGTAAGTGGTTGATCCAACATCATATAGTTTTCCACCACCTTCATGTGTATAAGCACTAGTTGGTGTTGTTAAAAACTTTGAATATGTTGGATAGGAGATATTTACCATATTTTTAATCGTATAGTATGTAGTTGTAGTATCATCATCTACAGTCCACTCTTGTGGAGCTTCTGTAGTGCCACCTGCTATATGGCATCTTGAGCAGATATTTTTTATGATTGGATATATGTTTAATGAGAATGACTTAGTAGTTTTAGCAGTTGTACTTAATGTACAGTTTCCATTTTCACTAAAAAGCCAAAAACCTTGCTCTTTTTTAATTGTGGTGAAAGTTTCTGTAAATTCATTTCCATGTGCAAAATTTTTCCAACTGTTATTATTATAAATCCATACAGAATTTGCACATGAACTTGCAAAAAATGTAGTGTTTAAATCTTCTGTAGCAGCTAATAGATTCCAAGACTTATTAATGTTAATATCTTGTGCGTAGCTAAATGTTAGTATTAAAGAAAAAATTAAAATTTTAATAATAAATCCTTTGTCGTTAAACATCTCTGCTTATAGTCTACACCTTAAATTGTAGCATGTAAATATTATAATTAAGTAACATAAGAGCATAGTGTTGTCTCATTAGATTACATACGGAATTAAAGTAACATCTATTTTGATTAAAATTATTTTTGTAAAGTTTATGGCTATTAGAATTTTTTAAGAAATTTATTTAATAATTTAGATGGTATGACTTTTGCTTTAAATTAAATAATTCAAGCAAAGGCTCATGGATGAGGAAATTTGCATTACTTTTAGCACTACTCTTCACAAGCGCAAATGCTGTTAAGGTTAATGATGTAGCTTCAATTGTTGGTGTTCGTGATAATCAACTTATTGGATATGGACTTGTTGTAGGACTTGATGGTACAGGTGATGGTACAACATCTACTTTTACATTACAATCACTTGCAAATATGCTTTTGACTATGAATGTAAAAATTGATGCAGCTACAATAAAGTCAAAAAACGTTGCAGCTGTTGTTGTTACTGCAGAACTTGATTCTTTTTCTCGTCAAGGTGATAAGATAAATGTAAATATAGCCTCAATTGGTGATGCAAAATCTTTAAAGGGGGGTCTTTTAGTTATGACTCCTTTAAAGGGGGTTGATGGCAAAATTTATGCTCTGTCTCAGGGGCAAATAACACTTAGTTCTGAAATTTCTCGCGCAGGTAGTATATTTAATGGTGCTACTGTTGAGCGTGAAATCAGTTATGATCTTTACAATCAAAAAGTTGCAAAACTTAGTTTAAAACAGTCTAGTTTTAAAAATGCTGTTGAAATTCAAACTTCACTCAATAATAGATTTAACACAGAAATTGCAGTTGCAATTGATCCTAAAACAATAAAGTTAAAACGCCCAGATGATATGAGTATGGTTGAATTTTTAGCTTTAATTGAGGCAGTTGATATTGATTATACTCCTGTAGAAAAAATCATAATCAATGAGAAAACGGGAACGATAGTTGCTGGTATTAATATAGCTGTAGATCCAGTTGTTATCACTCATAACGATATAACGATTAAGATTGTAGAGAGTGAGAAATTACCTGATGCTGGTGCAAATACTGCAACTTTAGGTGATGATGTTCGAATTGGTATGAGTGATAATCAGATTACAACACGAAAAGGAGCTTCTACTGTTGCAAATATTGCAAGGTCGCTACAACGTTTAGGTGCAGTTCCTGCTGATATTATAGCAATATTGGAGGCTATAAAACGTTCAGGTGCTATTAAAGCTGAAATAGAGGTAATTTAATATTATGAATATAGATACAAGCATTGCACTACATCAAAGTGTAGGAGTACCGACTATTAATAGTACTAAAGATGATTTGAAGTTACGAGAACAGACTGATAATTTTGAGTCAGTTTTAATTAAAACTTTACTTGATACCTCTATGAAAGATAGTAACGATTTTTTCGGTAAAGATGCTGGAGATAAGATATATCAGTCTATGTATAGACAAGAGTTAAGTAATACGTCAGCTGGTTCTTTTGGATTTTCGCAAATGTTATTCGATTTTTTAAAAGAAAATCGTTAAAATTGCTAAAATATTTTCATTATTGGTCGATTGTAGTGTAATAAATACTTAAATCCAAAAGGATATATGATGATTTCGCATATAAATAACTCGAATGTCTATCAGAATATTGCAAATGATAATTCAAAAATTAAGGCCGATGCTACCTCAAAAGAAGAGAAAGCATCTCAAAAGACACATGTAGAAGAGATACGTCAAGCTGTACAGAGTGGGACATATAAAGTTGACCTGCAAAAAACAGCTGAAAAAATGGCGGAGGAACTTCTGTAGTGTTACAAGTTCAAAGGAGATGCAATGTTGTCGCATCAGCTACAGAATGCTATAAAAAACTTAGAAACTATAATAAATCTAACTCAACAAGATATTGACGACATAAAGCAAGCTCGTCATGACGCTCTGTTTGAGCGCATGAAAACTAAAGAAGAGTTTATCCTCACTTTTGAGACAAAAAAATCCCTAATAGACAATGAAATCGCGAAACTCATAGAAAATAGTCCATCTGTTGGTCTAGTTGAACTTTTAAGTAAAGAACAACATACACTTCTTGAAGAATTTAAATCTAACTTATCAGAGTTGAAAAATGTTAATAAAAGATTAGCAAGAATGGTACTATCTGTTAGTGAATTTTATAATAGTTTACTTTCAAAAATGTTACCAACAGAGATGCAAGGCTACAAAAGTGTTAGGTCTAAAACAGGTGGATTTATGGAGTTAAGGGCTTAGTCATGGGAGGTCTTTTTTCTGGTCTTAATATCGGATATAGTGGGCTTAATTCTGCACAAGTTGGTATCAATACAACAGGTCACAATATTTCAAATGCTGAGACTGATGGTTATACACGTCAGCGTGTTGTAATTGAAACAGCAGAACCTATTGGAAATGTAACTCCAGGTGCGGTTGGAAATGGTGCTAGGGTTCAAGAGATTGTTCGTATACATGATGAGTTTGTATATAAAAGAAAGATTGAAGCTGATCAAAAAAAAGAAAAATCAGATTATATGCGTCAGGCTATGGAAGAGGTCTCAACATTTTTTCCTGAGATTGATAATGTCGGAATTAAAAATGATTTAAGTAACTATTTTGATGCATGGACATCTGTTGCTCAAAATCCAAACGACTCTTCTCAAAAAGTTGCGCTTGGACAATCTACTACAACACTTACAAATAATATTCAAGATGTAAGATCGCGTCTTACAAAGCTTCAAGATAGTATTAATGAACAGGTGGTAACTGCCGTTGATGATATAAATAGAATTGGTTCTCAAATATCAGAGTTGAATGCTTCTATACGTGAGATTGAATCTACTGGTAGAGATAATGCTAATGATTTAAGAGATAGAAGAGATCAACTAGAGAGTTCTTTATCAAAACTTATAGATATTAATGTCTCTAAATACCCATTAAGAGGAGATGCAAATATAAGCACTACAATTGCTGAGTCTGACTCTATTGAGTATCACTTAAATATTGCTGGACAATCTTTTGTAGATGGTGTAACATTTCACCCACTTAAAGCTCAAAACAATGACAATCAAAGAGCTTTTTATCTTATAAATTTTGAGAGTCAAGATGGTACTCTTAATGATATAACTCCGCATTTACGTCAAGGTAAAATAGGTGGAATGTTAGATTTACGTGGTAGCACAATTGACAAAAGTACAGGAAACCCTACAAGCGGTCTTTTACAAGATACAATTGATAAATTCGATGCTTTTACTGTAGGATTAATAGAGAGTACAAATAATATTTATGCTAAAAGTGCGTCATCTAAAATGATTTCAAATCAGTTAGAACAAAAACCTAGTACTCTTCTAACAAGTTCTAGTTTAAACATTACAGCTGGGAGTTTTGATATTGTTATGTACAATGGGAATGCTAAAGAGGTTGGGCGTCGTACTATAAATATTGATGGGTCTACATCAATGGAAAATATAGTAACACAGATGAATAATAGTGGTGTTGGAAGTGATGATAATAGTGATAACAATGGGAGCAACGATATTGATGACCTTTTTGGCGCTTCATTTTTAAATGGGACATTTCAAATAGATCCAAAAGCTGGAGTAGAGGATCAAGGTTACACTATATCTATAACAAATGATACTACTAATTTTGCGGGTGCAACAGGTATAAATGGATTTTTTGATGGTAAAGATGCAAAGTCAATTAAGATTAGAAGCCAATTTACAGATGATCCAACAACTATAAAATCATTTGGTCGTCCAGAAGATGGTGATAATGAAGTAGCAAATGATATGCTAGAACTTCAATTTCAAAAGATGGATTTTCCAAACGGACAGACTAGGACTAATGAGACACTTTATGGGTATTTTGATGTTATTAGTTCAGATGTTGCTACAAAAACAGATGATATACAGACAAGAAATGATACATTTACAGCGCAAGCTAATTCTATTCAGTTAGAATATGAGTCAGTATCAAAAGTTAATGTCGATGAGGAACTTGTAAGTTTAATTAAGTATCAAACCCATTATGGTGCTGCTGCTAAAGTTATAACTACAATTGATCAAATGATGCAAACTCTATTAGGACTTAAGCAATAATTTTTTTTGATGAAAGTAAATAGATGAAGCAATTTGTGGCATATAAGTTGATTTTGTTGGTTGTGCTATCTTGTAATATATCTAATGCTGATGTAAATTTAGAATTAAAATATGTAAAAAAAGCCTCATGGCAATTAGTTGGTTCAAAAGAGAGTTTAGATATTTTAAGTTCTATTGGAACTATAAACTCAGGTAGTAATATATCTAATATTGTTGACACTGTGTGGGCTTATGATACTAGTAAGGCAGAATGGAGTGTTGCTTCAAATATATTTTCTCCTGAAAATAATGGATATAAGCAGTTAGATACTACATCGAGATACGAAGCAGTTTGGATGAGTATAAAAGCTTATATTAAAAATATATCTTTTAAAACTGTAACAAATTCAGATGAGTTCTCTTTTAATTTAAGTTCTGGGTGGAACTTGCGTGGACTTTCTGAATATGTAGATATAAGCGATAAAGCTTATCTTCAGAAGTACCCATTTTTACAAGATAAAACAAATGATATATTGCTGTATGTTTATAATACTTTAGATAATACATTTGATGCTTATAGTCCTAATGGAGTTAGTGAATCTAATGGTAGAGAATTTAGCAATATTAATGCCAATGAAGGTTTTTGGATAAGGTCAAAAACAGATAAAACTTATACACTATTAGATGTAAATGTAAGCCCTAATATATTTGTAGATTCTGTATCACTTCTTGGATTGTCAAAAAAGGCTTTAGCTGATTTAAGTGATAGAAATAAAATTATAACAGATAATATATTATCAATTGAATGGGAAAGAAAAGTAAAAGTTGTTCCCTTTTCAATAGGTAAAATGTATTTAGATTCTGAATACTATTGTGCAGTTTTGAACTATGCTGGAAAAACTGATTGGAGATTACCCACTATTAAAGAGTTAGATTCATTAGCATTATATGATGCAAGTAAGCGAGGTGAAGATTATAATACTACAGGCTTACATAGAGATACACTATTTTATAATGACTTTAATGATTCATCTCAATATTGGTCAAGTGATATATATTTTAATAATTCACATAAAACATTGAATCCAATTAGCGGTATTAATAAAAATATCTTAGATAGTACTACAGTTGGTATGCGTACCATTTGTGTTCGTAACAGATAAAGTGTAATAGCTAATGCGTAAAACACCACTTTTTAGTACTATTATTTTACTATCAATTTTATTTCTATCATTTTTTGGTAATCTAATATATACAACTTCTGCTAGTGATTTGAGTGCTTCAAATATTTTACTAGCTCCATCATTTAATCACCCTTTTGGTACAGATAGATTAGGGCGTGATTTGCTAGCGCGTATTATGCTCGGTGGGCAGGTCTCTTTTATAATTGGTATAGGAAGTGCATTAATTGCTACGATGATAGGTTTAATGGCTGGAGCAACTGCAGGATTTTTACAAGGAAAGATAGATAAATTATTTGTAATTACAGTAGATTTGTTTTTAACATTTCCTACATTTTTTCTACTTCTTACGCTTGTTAGTTATGTAAAAGCTTCTGTATTTGTACTCATTATAGTCATATCAATTACGGGTTGGATGACAACGGCTCGATTAATACGTTCACAAAGTTTTGAAATTTCAAATCAAAGTTTTATAAAAATATTGAAAATTGCAAAAGTTAGTAGATTAAAGATACTATTAAAATACTATTTACCACTTCTTGCACCACTGTTTTTAATAAGTTTTACGTTTGGAGTAGGTGGTTCAATTTTAGCCGAGAGTGGTCTTAGTTTTTTAGGGCTTGGAATAAGCTCACCACAAATTAGTTGGGGTACAATTTTAAGTGAGGGGAAAGAGGTATTAGATATCGCTTGGTGGGTCAGCTTTTTTCCAGGATTAATGATTTTTTTAGTTACACTTTCATTTATGAGTTTGTCTGATTATTTACAAGCTTTAATAAATAAAAAAGAAAAGAATAGTACCTAATGCCATTAACCGCAGAAATTGAAGATTTAATAGAACAAAATGCAGAAGATTTCGCAATTTCTAAAGCATTTAAAAATGCAATAGGCGAGTATCTAGGTGGTCTTCATAAAATATTTGAAGATAAACAGGGTAAAGATTTTATGGTTCCACATACCCAGAGATTAGATGCCTTTTTAAGTCTTATGTATAAAACTTTGCTTAGACGTGCTTTTGGAAACTATATACCAATGCGTAATAATATTCCTATTGCATTAGTGGCGCTTGGCAGTTACGCACGTGAACAGTTAAGTGTTTATAGTGATATTGATCTTATGATCTGTTATGAAGATGTTGAGGGTTATAATATAAAACCTTTGATTGAAAAACTGCTCTATATGGCTTGGGATGCTGGACTTAAGTTAGGACATCGTGTTCATACTGTAGATGAACTTACAGAAGTTGCTAAAGAGGACATTACTATTAAGACCTCTTTAATAGAGAGTAGGTTTATATTTGGTTCTACGTTTGTATGGCAAAATATTCAAGGACAGATTTTAAAAATTAGACATACAGATGCAAAATTATTTGTTTTAGATAAGATGAGTGAAGCACAAGTTAGACATAAAAAGTATAATCGCTCTATGCAACCTAACATTAAAGAGGGTTTTGGTGGGCTCAGAGATGCTCAGCTTGTATATTGGCTTGCAAAAGTAATTTATGGTATTAATAATTTAAAAGAGTTAAGTGGTCAAATTTTTAGTGAAACTTTGTATAAAGAGTATAGAACTTCTTTAGAGTTTTTGTATAGGGTAAGAACAGCATTACATTTAGTTGCTGGGAAAAAGCAAGATATGTTAGCTTTAGAGTTTATACCTGAAATTTCAAAAAGGTTAAATATTTTTGATCAGCGTCAATTAGTCTCTAAAACTTTGCAAGCTATGCATGTTATAGCTCGTTTTAGTTATATGATAAGTCATAGATTAAGTCGTCCTTACCAATATGAGCAGACAAATATAATTAGGTGTCGTTCTCAAATAATTGGAGAGAATATCTATTATGATGGAACTTTTTTGTACCATAGTTTTAAGCACAAAATGAATTTCTCAGAGCTTAGAGATTTATTGATTAAACTTCCAGATATTACTTTTACAGCAGATGCAGGATTAATTCATGCGCTACATGAAATTAAACCAAATGAGCTTCAACCTCATGAACTTTCACTTTTAGTTAGAACTTTACTTCATCGTAATAATCTTTTTTCAGTTCTTCAGCTTCTATATGAAGTTGGACTGGTAAGTTCTTTGTTTACTCCTTTGAAGAGGGTCATGTTCTTAGCTCAGTTTGATGGTTATCATGAGTATCCTGTTGATATTCATTCTATAAAGAGTGTAAAAGCATTAGAAAATATAAGATCTGATTTTATTAAAAAACTTTATGATGGTTTTAATAGTACAGATAGAGCTCTTTTAAAATTAGTTGTATTAATTCATGATTGCGGAAAAGGTAGACGTAGAGATCATAGTGAAGTAGGAGCAAAACTATTTTCAATATTTGCAAAAACTTTAGGTTTTTCAGATGAACAGCTTAGAGTTGGTCATTTACTTATTTTAAACCATGTTGTAATGTCAAGTGTTGCATTTAGAGAAGATTTTGATAATGAGAGAATTTTATTTGGATTTACCTCTATTGTAAAAGAGCAGAAGATTTTAGATATGTTATATGTTTTAACTTATGCAGATATTAATGCAGTTAGTCATGAAGCATATAGCTCTTTTAATGCTAATATGCTTAATGAACTCTATCTACACTCTTCAGAAGCTCTTAATAATCAAGAGATGGTAGATGAAGCTGTAAAACGTGCTAGAAAAGAGCGTTCACTTGCAAAGCTTGATGGATTTATTGAATTAAATAAAGTAACAAAAAAGAAAATTTTATCAATTAAGTCAAATCTATTTTTTATAAAATTTAGACCTTCTAAAATATTGAAATTATCGCTTAAAGCTAAAGATATAGAAGATTATAAATATAGGATAAAGAATGAAAGTTATCTCAATATTGAGATATTTAGACGAAAACCTCTAAATATTTCATATCTATTAAATAAACTTTCTTACTTAAATATCACTTCAATGGATATATTTTCTTTTTTTGATGATATTAAATATTTCAATTTAACATTTGAAAATACGGTTGATAATGATCATATTGGTATTGTAGAACAAATTGTAAATGATTCTTTTGATATGAATAGTCAAGTAGAACTATCAAATGTAATTATAAAGCGTGAGGAGATAATTATAGATTGTGAGCATTCAAAGAGTTATGCAAAATTGCAGTTAAATACCTCTAATCAAGAGGGTCTTTTAGGATTTGCTATGCATAGATTTGATGAAAGTGATGTAGAAATTGCTACAGCTAAAGTGCATACAACAAAAAGAACTGCTAGAGATCTATTTTTAATAGAAAAACGAGGAAGCTTTTGTCATAATCCTGAAGAAATTATTGCATTGCTTACAAAGCAAGGAATTTGAAGTTTAGGATGAAAATATGTGCGGAATAGTCGGTTATATTGGTAAAAATAATACAAAAAAGATACTTTTAGATGGTCTTGCTGAACTTGAATATCGCGGTTATGATTCAGCAGGAATCGCAATTTTAAGTGAAAATGATTTTTCCTTTTTTAAAGCTGTAGGAAAATTAAAAAATTTGGTTGAAAAGACTGAAAATTATAAAAGTGAAATTAATAGTATCGGAATAGGACATACCAGATGGGCTACACATGGTAAACCTACTGAATTGAATGCACATCCTCACATTGGAGAGAACTCCTATCTTGTTCATAATGGAATCATAGAGAACTATCAAAAGTTAAAAAAAGTACTAATTGATGAGGGTTTTGAGTTTATTAGTCAGACAGATACAGAAGTAATTATACATCTATTTGAGTTTGAACTTAGAAAAACATCCAATACATTTAAAGCATTTGAAAATACTTTAAAACAGTTAGAGGGTGCATATTCAATTTTATTGATTACAGAGAGTCAAAAAAACAGTATCTATTTTGCAAAATATGGATCACCATTAATAATAGGTACAAATGAGACAAATGAGAAATTTTTTGCTTCATCAGATGCACCATTAATTGGACTAGCAAAAGAGGTTTTGTACTTAAATGATGGGAACTATGGTGTTGTAACACAAAACAATATTGCAATATATGATAAAAGTGGTGATACTATATCTTTACAACCTCGTGCAATTAGTCAAAATAGAATTAGTGCTCAAAAAGAGGGTTATCGTTTCTTTATGGAAAAAGAGATTTATGAACAATCTACTGTAATAGCAGACACTCTAATGGGACGATTAAATGATAATAGTGTAGACTTAGAAGAGTGTGTAAATTTAGACTTTTCTACATTTAATGAGATAAAACTTTGTGCATGTGGGACAAGTTATCATTCAGCACTAACTGCTAGCTATTTAATTGAACGTATTGCAAAGGTCAGATGTAGTGTAGAAATTGGTAGTGAATTTCGTTATAAAGACCCACTTCTTACAGATGATACTCTTTTTGTTGTAATCTCACAAAGTGGTGAGACAGCAGATACATTGGAGAGTTTAAAAATGGCTAGAAGAGCTGGACTTAAGAGTTTAGCAATATGTAATGTTGATAACAGCTCAATGGTTAGAATAGCAGACAGTTCAATTTTAACAAGAGCTGGAATTGAAAAGGGTGTCGCGAGTACAAAAGCTTTTACAACTCAAGTTGCAGTTTTATGGATGTTGTCTCTTCAAGCTGCAATACAGAAGAAAACAATTGAGCAAGAAGAGTTAGAGAATCAAATTCATGTTTTACGAGAGTTGCCAAAAGCTTTAACAGTATCTGCTGATATGCACGAGCGTATTAGACGTTTATCTAAGCGTTATCTTCATGGACATGGATTCTTTTTCATTGGTAGAGATATATTTTTCCCATTAGCCTTAGAGGGTGCTCTAAAGTTAAAAGAGATTAGTTATTTACATGCTGAGGGTTATCCATCTGGTGAGATGAAACATGGGCCTATTGCGTTAGCAGACCCTGAACTTTTTACTATTGCTCTTATGCCAGTTCATAGTTTGTATGAAAAAGTAAAGAGTAATGCAATGGAACTTAGTGCAAGAGATAGTACAATTTGTGCGATTAGTCCGAAATATTTTGAAAATGCTGATGATTTTATTCAAACGAAGCCTCATCATGACAAAATGCTCGAATTTTTTGAAATGGCAGTTGTACTTCAGTTACTAGCAATGGAAATTTCAATTCGTTTAGGAAATGATGTAGATATGCCAAGAAACTTGGCTAAGAGTGTAACTGTTGAATAAAAGGGTTATTCTGTGAATACAAATAAAAAAGTTTTATTAATAATATCTGTTATGTTAATTGCATTAGCTGCTGCAACAATCATTAATGTTGGAATTAACTTTAGAAAGTATGCCTACAAAAACGTTGAAGAAAAGGCTCAAATGACTGCAGAGATTGTCAGAAGTGCTTTAACATCTCACATGGTTAATGGTACTATGGATAAGAGATTATTTTTTCTTTCATCAATTACAAGAAATAAAGATATAGATGAGATTTGGGTGGTTCGTTCTGAAAATGTTATAAAACAGTTTGGAGAAGGTCTTTCAAATGAGTCTCCTCATGATGAGATTGATGAGAGTGTCCTAAGAAATGGAACAGTGATGCGAGAGACAACAGAACATGCAGACAAAGCAACTTTTAGGATAACACTTCCATATAATGCGTCTTCATATAGTGTTCCAAACTGTTTAACTTGTCATAATGCAAAAGAGGGTGAGACTTTAGGTGCAATTTCTATGACTTTTGATGTTAGTAATATTAGAATTAGTGGGGCATTAACACTTCTTAAAATATTTGCAATTAATATTATATTTTTAGTAGTTACACTGTTTTTGGCAAATCGTTATTTTAAACCATATATTGAATTATTTGATCAGTTAAGAGTTGCAATTTCAAAAGCTATTAAAGGAAATTTTTCTTATAGGGTTGATACTAAATTAAAAGATGAAGCAGGTGCGGTTGCACTGCAATTAAATCAATTTTTTGAAAAAATGCGCTATATTTTTGGTGGTATACATAAAGAGTTAGCCACTTTAATTCCTCCAAGTTCAAAAGCTCCATCTAATGCCCTAGATGAAGCTTCATCTATCATTCATGAACTATCAGACATGTATAAATTTAAGAAAACAATTGAGTTAGATCGAACTAAAGATGACATATATGGCAGAATAATTCATATATTAGAAAAACAGTTTGAGGTTAAATCATTCGTTTTCTCAGAAGTAGATAGAGTTGACAATAAGATAAACACATTTTATTTTAGTAAAACAATAACTCCTGAGCAAATGGTATGTGTAGAAAATATAAATGAAGCTAGGTCATGTCGTGCTTATCGTACAGATTCTACAGTTGTATCAAGTGATTTTGATGATTTATGTAAAACATGTTCACTCTGCCATGATAATTATGTATGTTTTGTATTTCATATAAATTCAGATAACTCAATTTTACTTAGTATGTTTGCTAGTGATGCAAATGAGTTAGATAGAATCCAAAAAAATGTTACATCTATGAAGACTTACTTAGAGGTCTCTAAGCCTGTTTTAGAGGGCAAAATATTGATGCAAATTCTTAAAGATTCATCTTTAAAAGATGGATTAACAGGTCTTTATAATAGACGATTTTTAGATCAATTTGTTGAAAAAGCAGCACCTCAAGCTTTACGTTCTAAAAATAGTTATGCAGTAATGATGATTGATATTGACTTTTTCAAAATGGTTAATGATAGTTACGGGCATGATGTGGGTGATGATGTTATAAAAGTTTTATCTAGGATATTAAAAGATTCTATACGTGATTCAGATCTTGCAATTAGATTTGGTGGTGAAGAGTTTATGGTTCTACTTTTTAATGCGACTATTCCAGAGGGTGTACTTCAAGTAGCACAAAAGATAAGAAATGACTTCTCAAAACAAAAATTCAATGCCGGACAAACGCAATTTCATAAAACATTGAGTATCGGTACTGCAAATTTTCCAGAAGATAGTGATAGTATCTGGAAAGTTATTAAGTATGCAGATACAGCATTATATGAAGCTAAAAATAGTGGGAGAGATAAAGTTGTTGTGTTTGAACAAGAGATGTATCAAAATGAAGAGTTTTAAAAGAGCCGTTTTTTAAAACGGCCAAATAGCTTCAATAGCTTTTGTTCCCCAACCTTGTTTAGATGAACGTGCGAGATCACCCTCAGTTTTATACATAATTTTTGCATCTGCAATATAGCGTGAATTTATCTGATTTTTGATGTCAATATCAAATGGGCTTATTACTCCACTGACGTGAATAATCTGTTTTTGTCCATCTATCATAATAGCTCTATTACCATCTATAAAGTAGTTGCCATTTTGTAAAATTTTTATTACTCTAGCTGAAACTGTTGTTGTGAAGTTTTCACTAAGTTGAGCAGTCCCTGCACCTTGAAATGCAGTTGTTGTATCTGTTTTAAATCCAAAGCTTGTTGCATCATTTATATTTCTAGTTAAGCTTTGAATACCAGTTCCAGCACCTGCATTACTTACAAGACCACCACCTAAGTTTGTATTGTTAGTACGAGATAGATTCTTTTGATTACTAGATTGTGATGTTGTTTTTTCATTTATTAAAACAGTTACAATATCATTTAAATTCATAGCTTTTCTATCTGTAAAAAGTGGATTTTCTCCCTGTCCAAAAAGTGAACCACGTGAACTAAATGTATTTTCATCTTCTCTTGATGGAAGCTCTTGAACATAAGCAGGTGGCTTGAAGTTCATTTTTGGGTTAATACTTTGCTCAGCACAACCACTAATTAGTAATATTAAGGAAGTAGCATAGTAGAAATGTCTCATTTAATCCCTTGATTTTGATATAATAAGCAAATTCAGTTCCAAGGACAAGTATGAGCGAAATTAAAGAACAAATAGCAGCTAATCTTAAAATAGCCATGAAGAGTAAAGATGTAAAAACACGAGATGCTCTTCGTCTATTGATGAGTGCCTTTAAACAAATTGAGGTAGATAAAAGAGTTGAGTTAAGTGATAGTGATGTTATTACAATTGTACAAAAACAGATTAAACAGAGAAATGATTCTATTGAGCAGTTTGAAAAAGCAAGTAGAGATGATTTAATAGCAAAAGAGAAAGAAGAAATTGAAATTTTTACTTCTTATTTACCAAAACAATTAACTGATGATGAACTTACAAATGCACTAAAAATTATTATTGAAAAAACTGGTGCATCTGGTTTAAAAGATCTTGGAAAAGTTATGGGTATTGCTAGTAAAGAGTTTCAAGGAATTGCTGATGGTAAAAGAGTAAGCTCAACAGCTAAAGCATTACTTAGTTAAAAATTCAAAACTGCCTAGTTTAGTTTTTTATTAAAGCAAGCTAGAGAGAGCGTTTAAAATTCCGTGTCAGCTACATTCAGTAACATAAAGCTACACCTTTAAATATTTATCCAGCCTCCCTTGGAAAAAGATAGCAAGTTGAGAAATTGTAAGTGAGCAATTTCTCACTGGCATAGTCCATTTCCTTGAAGCATTTTATCAGACTCACACGGAATTTCTAACACTCACTGTTTTTATCTTTTTTATTTAATTTTTAGAAGAATATATCATCATTATCTTCTACAATTTTTATTAGTTATTTCTAGTAAATATGCAATTTTAAATTCTAATTGTCTGGCTAATAGGCGTACGAAGCTTTAGCGTAGCACTTCTGGTTAAGTGATTTGTTATAAGTAATTAACACTGTATCTAGCTTGGATAAAATCATTCGGGAATATTGTTGCTTTAGCCTTTTCAAGCTTTACACTATTATTAATTTTTCCAAAAAGTGGAATCCCTGCACCTAAAAGCACTGGAACTGTCGTAATTGTCATTTCATTAATTAGTTTGAGGTTAATAAAAGATGTAATAGTTGAACCGCCATCTACATAGGCATGTTTAAAGCCACTACTCTCTAACTTTATAATTAATTCTTGAATATTTCCTGAGTATATTTCTATTTTTCCTCGTAGATTCTTTGGCGGCTCTTTGATTGTATTACTTAATACAACAATACGTATATCACCATAAGGCCATTGTGCAGTGGTTAAGTTCATGCTTGAAATCATTTCCATGCATTTACGCCCCATAATCATACAATCTATGGAATCCATAAATGATCGAAAACCCATATCTTCAGAACCCATATCGGCTTCTAAGTTACCTACTGTGTGAAGCCAGTCAACACCTCCATTAGGTGTTGCTATATATCCATCAGTACTTGTTGCAATATATACAGAGCATTTCATATCTCTACTCCTTGGCATTGAGCTATAAGTTATTTATAACGTTTGAAATAATACGATATATTTCTTGCAGTTGCGGTTAATTGACTACTATAGGGCATTATTATACACACTTTCATAATGCTCTACTTCTGGATGTGGGTCATAAAAATGATGCAGTAATGTACGCCATTCTTGATACTCTTTTGATTCTCTAAACTTTACTGTGTGATCTTCTAGTTTTTGCCAATTTACAAGGAGTATATATTGATTGTTTTTTTCAATACATCTATTTAATTGGTGCGAGATATAACCATTAATACTTGCAATAATTTTTTGCGCACTTTTGAATACAATCTCAAACTCTTTTTCTTGTGTTGGTTTTACATTTAGTATTGCAACTTCCAATATCATTAATATTCTCCTATGTCTTATAACTATTTATTTTATCTGAATATATAAGATAAAAGAACATGTAATATGTCTATAATAGATTATTAATATTCATGATTAAAGAAAGAATCATTGTTATTTTAGATGTTAATCAAATTAGCTATAATCTCGCATATAAAAATTAGGGTAGGTTTATGCTTAATATTAGTAAAAGAGTTCTTCGTCAAGTTGGTCGTACGAATGGAAAGTATGAACTTATTGGTGATGGCGATAGAGTTCTTTTAGGCCTTAGTGGTGGTAAAGATTCTTTAATACTTGCACATTCATTAAAAAATATGCAACGTAAAGCCCCTTTTAATTTTGAGTTTAAGGCTGTAACTGTAGATTATGGCATGGGTGAGAATTTTGATGTTTTGATTGAACACTGTAAAACTCATGAGATTGAGCATGAAATTTACAAAACTAATATTTATGAGTTAGCAGAAGAGAAGATTCGTCCAAATAGTTCATCTTGTAGTTTTTTCTCACGTATGAGAAGAGGTGCACTTTATAGTGCTGCAAAAGAGATGGGTTATGAAAAAGTGGCGCTTGGTCACCATTTTGATGATACTGCTGAGAGCTTTTTTATGAATCTGATTTATAACGGTGCTATGCGTTCACTTGCACCTAAATACACAGCTGGAAATGGTCTTATAGTAATTCGTCCACTTTTACAAGTTAGAGAGAGACAACTAATAGAAGCAGCACTTAAACATAATCTTCCAACAATTGGAGATGAAACCTGTCCATCGCAACATTTTGAAGAGAAAATGCCACATGCTAGAATGCAGATGAAAGCATTGCTCAATGAACTAGAGGGGCGTTATCCTACTATTTTTACCTCAATGAATTCAGCTTTCGCAAACAAACATTTTGATGCTTTTCTTTAGGTTACAGTTACACGTACATTAAATTCTTAAAAAGTATTTAATCATTTATTGATATTAATTTTTTATATCCGCATTTGTAATTGATTCCAAGTTTTCGGTAATTTTTTCAGCTGACCAGTCCCACCAAGCTATTTGTAAAAGATTTTTTATAGTCTCTATATTAAATCTATATTTGATAATTTTTGCTGGATTTCCACCTACGACTGCATAGTTTGGTATATCTTTTGTGACAACTGATTTAGTAGCGATGATGGCACCGTTGCCTATTTTCACTCCAGGCATAATGGTTACATCGTATCCTATCCAGACATCATTAGCTATAATAGTATCTCCCTTATAGGGAAGTTGCCCCTCTTTAGGTTCTGCTTTTTCCCATCCGTTACCAAATATAAAAAATGGGTAAGTTGAAAAACCACTATTTTTATGGTTGGCGCCGTTCATAATGAACTTGACATCTTTTGCAATAGCACAAAACTTGCCAATAATAAGCTTATCACCAATGAATGGAAAGTGATAGAGAACATTTTTTTCAAAGTTCTCTGCACCATCTGTATCATCATAATATGTGTAATCTCCCACTATAATATTTTCACTTTTTTCCTATTAATGTTTAAAATAGTTATACTTTAACTTCACTATTTAAGTTTTATTTTATCTCCACTTTGGTTTAAATGGAACTCTTTTCCCATCATCTGTAGTATACTCCTCAAGAGAGTTATCTTTAGATTGGATGACTATATATGTCATTGTTTCATTAGAAGAGTTACAGATACCTCTTTTCCCATCTGGTGCAACTCGTATTACACTACCCTCTTTTATATCAAAATAGTCCTCATCAACTTGAAAAAATCCGAATCCTTTTAAAATAATATATGTCTCTTCATTTTTTATATGAATATGAAAATAGGGTTGTTCTGATTGTGGGGGAAGTGAATTGAATGAAATTTCTGAACCTGTTGCTTTGGTAACATCTTTTAAAAATACTTTACCTTCTATTTTTTGTTTATTAATAGGATGAATTAGAGAGTAATCTATTAATTGACTTAAATTGCCTAAATTTACTGCATTATAGTTAATATTTTCTGATAGTTTTTTAATTTGTTTCATACTTTAATCCTTTAGTCTTTATTCATTTTTTTAAAAAATGTGTAACAATTAACAGTAGAACAACTATTTTTAATATTTGGCTTATTAAACTTTTATTGCAACGTCTCTTGAACCTTTTAAGATAGGCGTGTAACCTGGATCTATCTCTGCACGGCGACGTTCTAAAAACTCTAAGATTCTAAGTTGATAAAGTGCATCATCATCATCTAATGTACAGAGCTGTAGAGGGAGTAAAAGGTTAATATCTATTTTTGTAGCAAATCTTCTGTATTCTTTTAAATCCTTTACAATATCTGCAACTAATTGATCGATTCCTAAGCCGTTTGGTGCATTTATTTTTGCAATATATTCGTTTGTTAGGTTAATGAGTGCTTCACTTCTTGTTTTGTCTTCATAAATTAGTTCAGAGTTATGTTTTAATATTTCAGCTTCACATTTAGCATATTTTTCATTTGGAGCAATAATGAGTGCAAAAAGTTTGGCACGAAACTCCATAGAACTATGATGATGAATAAAAACTTCTCTAAATCCACGAAGAAAGTGATGTTTTAAGTTATGTAGCCATTTTCCTATTTGCATGAGAGAATTTTACTCCTATTGTCCTTTATTATTGCCAACCTACAGCAAACTAGCGCGTATGCACTAGTTTGCTGTAGGTTGGCAATATATCTCTAATGTGAAATAAATAAAGATGCTATAGAGTTTTGAGCAAATTCAATAAAATTGTTTGCCCCTGGTAAGAACGAGATTAGGCTAGTACCAATCCCACCCCAAAGTACAGTTATGGCAATAAGTCCTATTACAATAGGGGTTACTCTTGAAGTAAGTGTTATTGCACCATGCTGGCTTGGATAGAAGTACATAACAATAATTAGACGAAAATAGTAATATATTGAAACAAATGCTGAAAGTACACCTAGTATTGCAAGAACTGTATATCCAGCTTCAATTGCGCCTGTAAAGATATAAAACTTACCTAAGAACCCGATAGTAGATGGGAAACCTGCAAATGAGAGCATAAATATTGTCATTATTAGTGCTAAATATGGATGCATATGTGCAAAGCCTTTAAAGTCTTCATAAGTAGTTCTACGTTTTGTATCCCATGATACATAACTTAGTAATCCAAATGCACCAATAGCACTTAGAAAGTATGCAATTAAGTAGAAAATTATTGATGGCGCGGCGCTTGTTCCGCTAATGCCTGTTGAAGCTAGTGCAATTAGTAGATAACCACTATGAACCATACTAGAAGCGGCTAGCATTCTTTTAATATTAGTTTGGATAACAGCAAGAAGTGAACCAACTATTAGAGTTATGATGGTTACAATCATTAGCAGTTGATCCCAAATATCTTGTATTAGCTGGAAATCTACTAAAAATATTCTAAGTGCAATTGCAAAAATAGCAATTTTGAAAGTTGATGCCATATAGGCAGTCACTGGTAAAGAAGCACCATCATAAACATCTAGTGTCCATGCTTGAAATGGAACAGCAGATATTTTAAACATTAAGGTCATCATAACTAAAGTTCCACCAACTATAACTAAGGTCATATCTTTTTCAATATTAGAAGAGATAAAAGTTGCTATTTCACCTAATTGTGTAGTGCCAGTTTGCGCATAGATAAATGCTGTACCCATTAAAAAGAAGCTCCCACCAAAACTTCCAAGAAGTAGATACTTAAATACAGCTTCTGAAGATTTGTGACTTCTCCTATTCAATCCAACTAGCACGTAAATAGATAGTGAAGCAATCTCTAAAGAGATAAAAGCAGTTATCATTTCAGTCGCCATTGAAAGGAGCATCATTCCAAAAAGAGAAAACAAAATTAGTGCAAATGTTTCAGATGTAAAAAATTTATTTTTCTCTATATAGACATTTCCAATATAGATACTAAGAAGCGCACCTAGCAAAAATAGTAGATTAAAAAGTAGTCCAAAGCTATCGTTTATGAGCATGTTATGGAAAATATCTGGGTAGACGTAGTAACTAAACTGTTCACTAAATAGAGATGGTAGGGTAATAGCTAGTGCTATTATAATAATTGTTCGTGTTATGCGCGCGAGTATTTTAATAGATATTTTTGTAAAAGCACCCAATAACATAACAACTATAGCACCAATACCTATAGTTAAGATTGGAATTAAAGATACTAATTCATTCATTTTTGCATCTCCGTAATATAGCTTATTTCAAGAGCAAGATTATCAGTTACTGTTGGTTCAAATTTTTTAATAAATGGCTGAGGCATAATTCCCATTACAAGAATTAAAATAGCTATTGGTAGAAGTGCTGCGATTTCATTCTTTTTTAAGTCATAAAAATTTTCAGTTGATTTTTTAATTTTCCCAAAAAGTACACGTTGTAGCATCCAAAATATAAATGTCATTGCTAGTAGTAGAGTTGTTGCACTCAACACTCCAACTAGAAGACTATGTTCAAATGCACCAAGTATTATAAGCAGTTCAGCTACAAATCCACTTGTGCCTGGAATGCCTACAATTGCTAATGAGAAGAATACAAAAAAGATTGAAAATAGAGGAGCTTGTGAAGCTATTCCTCCAAGTTCACTTACATTTTTATTTTTTGTTCTAGCATAAAGCATAGCGACCATTAGAAATAGTCCACCTGAAGAGAGTGCGTGAGCACCAATAAGATAGATGCTTCCATTCCATCCATATGGATTTAGAAGTAGTAGACCAATTAAAATAAGGGATAGGTGTGAACCTGATGAGTAGGCGAAAATTCTTTTTATATTACGTTGCATAATTGCGCTAATTCCAAAGTATATTAGTCCTACAAGAGCCATTGCTAAAAGATATGGAGCATAATTTCCTAACATTTGTGGGAATAGAAAGAATAAAAATCTCCAGATTGCATAAACACCAATTTTCGCCATGATTGATGAGAGTACAACAACTGCACCAGATGGTGCAGTTGCATATGCTGATGGAAGCCATGTATGAAATGGAAAAATTGGAATTTTAATACCAAAAGCTATAATGAAACCAAAAAATATCCAAAAAATCTCTTTAGTATTTAGAGGTAATGCTTTTAAGTCATTAAGTAAGAAGCTCCATTCTCCATGAATGTTATAGTATGTAACTGCTAAATAAAGAATAGAAATTAGCATTAAGAGTGAACCTAAAAGAGTGTACAGAGTAAACTTTAGAGTTGAATATATTTTATCCTCATAACCATATAGTCCCATAATAAAGAATATTGGAAGAAGCATTGTCTCCCAAAATAGGTAAAATAAAATAAGGTCAAAAGATACAGCTGCACCCATTACTCCACCTTGAACAAGTAGTAGGTTATACCAATAACCTTTTTCTTGGCGATTCCAGATAGCTAAAAATATTAGTGGCATTAAAATGGCAATTGCCATAACAATCATTAGGTTATAACCATCTACTCCAATATGGTAGGTTATACCATATTGTGGAATCCAAGGGTATTGTTCAACAAACTGTAAAGCAGATGTAGCTTCAAAGTTTGTAAAAAGATATGCAGATAGAGCAAAAACTATAATTGAACTCAAAATTGCAAATGACTTTATCATCAGTAAATTGCTACGTGTAATAAATAAAATTGCCGTTACAATGATTGGCAGAAATATCATTATGCTCAAAATCATTATAAGAACTCCAATAGATAGATTGACATGCCGATAATACCAGCAACCATATAAAGGGCATAAAAACGTACATTTCCGTTTTGCATACGTCCAGTTATAACACCAAGTCTAAAGTAACCACTGCTTGATTGTTTAATTATCTCACTGATTACTCTTACATCAATTATAGTGCTAAAAAAGTAGCTCAAACGTCTAATATTTTTTACAAAAACAGCATCATAAACTTCATCAACATAGAATTTATTAAGTAGAAGATTATTTATAGATGATTGTGCATTACTTGGTTGAGGATTACGTCCAAAATGTTTCCACGCAAATAAAATACCTATAGCACTTAGAATAATGTTGAATACAGTGAGTATCCATTCAGCGCCAATTGATATATGAATAGCTTTATCTGGTGTATCTATCCAGGTTGAAAATTGATTTTCTCCACCTAGGAAGTGAGGAAGATTAAGTAGACCTGCTAATGCTGCTCCAATTGCTAAAATAATTAGAGGTAGTTGCATCGATTTATTGACTTTTTGTAACTCTTTTTCTATTACTCCGAAGAAAACAGTAAAAAATAGTCTAAACATATAATAAGCTGTAAGAAGTGCTGTTATAGTAGAAATTATCCAGATTCCATAATGTCCAGAGGCAAAAGCGTGTGCCATGATGGCATCTTTACTAAAGAAGCCTGCAAATGGAGGAATGCCACTAATTGCTAGTGTTGCAATTAACATTGTTATAAACGTAATTGGTAGTAGTGTTCTGTGCATTCTGATATCAAAAATATTTTGTTTATGATGCATGGAAACAATTAACACACCAGCTCCCATGAAGAGTAGGGCTTTGAAAAATGCGTGTGTAAAAACATGAAAAATTGCTCCACTATAGAGACCAAGTCCAGCAGCTACAAACATATACCCGAGTTGCGACATAGTAGAGTATGCTAAAATTTTTTTAATATCACTTTGGTGCGAGGCAATTAGTGCTGCAAAAAAGGCACTAAATGTTCCGATATATGCAATGAATAGTCCAACATCAGGTGTTAAGTTGTAGACAAATGCAAATCTTACAATCATGTAGACACCAGCAGTAACCATAGTTGCTGCGTGGATTAATGCTGAAACTGGAGTTGGACCTGCCATTGCATCAGGTAACCATACATAAAGAGGAATTTGAGCAGATTTTCCCATAGCTCCAACGAAAAGTAAAAGTGCAATTGCCGTTAGCATTGCATGTGGTACTGTTGAAATATTTGCTTTAAGTGCTTCAAATGTAAAACCTTCAGCACCACCATAAATAAATAGTAGTAACATTCCAATTAAAAAACCAAAGTCTCCTATTCTATTTAGAATGAATGCTTTATTTCCAGCTTTAACATTTTTAGTATCTTTGTGATAGTAGCTAATGAGAAGGTATGAGCATAATCCTACCCCTTCCCATCCTATGAAAAGCATTATAGGGTTATCTCCTAATACTAATAGAAGCATACTCCCCATAAAGAGGTTAAAGTAGGCAAAAAACTTTCCATAACCTTCATCTTTACTCATATATCCAGCTGCATATATATGAATTAATGTTCCAATTATAGTTACAAAACTAATCATTATTATACTAAGATGGTCTGCAAAGAATCCTACATTTATCTTAAAATTGCTTATGTGAAGCCACTCAAATGCTACATAGTTTATACTGGTTAAACTTTCATTTTTAAAAAAATCAAGTGCAACCGTAATGCTTAAAACTGCTGATATTAAAACAGAACCGATTCCAACTAATGAATATGCTCCTTCTTTAATTTTATTTTGGTAAAACGCATAAAAAAAGCCAATAATTAAAGAGCCTGAAAAAGGAATTAATACAATTAGTGGAAGTAAAATACTATTCGTCATTTTTAGGTTGCTCCCTTTGTCCTAGTAGTGTAAATACATTCGCATCAAGGCTTCTTCTATTTCTAAACAGTAGAACAATTACTGCTAGAAAAAGTGCAGCTTCAGCTGCGGCGATTGCTATAATCATAAGTGCTGCGATTTGTGTATCTAGTTGTTCAAATTGGCGACTTAAGGCAACAAAAATTAAGTTAATGGCATTTAACATAAGCTCAATCGACATATAGAGTACAATGATATTACGTCTACTAACTACTCCTACAATACCTATACTAAAAAGCAGTACAGCTAAAATCATATAATCGGTTACAAAAATCATCTGTTTTGTTCCTTTTTAGCAAGCACAATCGCGCCAAGTAGAGCAATTAAAAGTAAAATCGAAATCATTTCAAATGGAAGTACCCATTTATTAAATAGCTCCCTTCCAATAGCTTCAATTGAACCAAAACTATTTATGATAGTTGCCTCTTTTTGAGGTAGTGTTTGCAGTGTGTTTACAAGTAAAATAGTAAATGGGGATATTGCAATAAGCGAACCTGAAATCCAGAGTGTTTTTTTTGGCTCATTTGGAATATTTTTCTCTTTAATATTTAAAAACATTATGACAAATAAAATTAGTGACATTATTGCACCAGCATAGATAATTACCTGTACTATGAAGATAAAAGAGCTACTAAGAAGCGCAAAAAGTCCAGCAATACCTAAAAGTGTTATAATAAAACTAAGAACACTATTTATTGGCTGATGAAAAGAGATCATACCAAGTGCGCTGATTAATGTAATGAGGCTAAGGGTTATAAATATAAATTCAACGAGCACGACTATTTTCCTTCCCAAAAGCTCCATGTGTAGCTAAAAGTTTCTCTTTTGTTATAACAAAATCTTCTCTATTCTTACCAATAAGACTAAATATTCCACTATCCATTCTAATAGCATCACATGGACAAGCCTCAACACAATAACCACAATATATACACTCTAAAAGATCAATATTAAACTTTTTAGGCATTTTTTCATCTACACCATCTTCTCTCTCAGTAGCCTCTATAAAAATACAATTAGCAGGACATGCAGTAGCGCACATAAAACATGCAACACAAGCAATAGTGTCATCAGCTCTTTTTGTTAAACGGTGTTGACCTCTATATCTATCTGTTATATCACTTGGTTGTTGATGTGGATATTGTGTTGTTGGAATCTGCGTTGGATTAGATATATTTTTTGAAAAATGTTTAAATGTTGTAGCCATTCCAGCGACAATTGCTGGTAGATACAATTTTTCCATTAAAGTATCACCGTGGCGTTTAACTATTTTAATTCCCATAATCTGCTCCTAAAATACTACAATTACAATAGCGGTGATAATTACATTTGCTATAGCCAAAGGCAATAAGATATTCCATCCAAGTGTTTGAATCTGATCATATCTAAAACGTGGCAGTGTCCAACGAACCCATATAAATACAAAGTTCATCATAAAAACTTTTACTACAAAAGTTAAGATTTGTATTGCTGTTGCAATATATGAAGCAATTTGATTTGTCATTTCAGCATTTAGGAGAAACAATATTCCAATCTCTGAGCCAATTAGGATGAGTGCTAATAAAATTGTTAATATTTTTGTTTCACGTGCGCGTTGAGGTTCATTGATTCCACTAATTTTATTACTGCGACGCATCCAGTAAATCATTCCAATAATTAACGGAATAAGCACAACTCCAATAACACTTAGAACTATTTTAGGATTATCATATAGAGTTGGACTATCTAACCATGGAAGATGGTAACCACCAAAAAACATTGTTACAATCAGCGCACTTGAAGCTGCCATTGCTACATATTCACCCATGAAAAACAGTGCAAATTTCATAGCACTATACTCTGTGTGATAACCAGCAACAATCTCACTTTCACCCTCTGCTACATCAAATGGCGCGCGATTTGTCTCAGCAAATGCAGTTATTATAAAAATAATACCAGCTATGGGTTGCATTATGATTCCCCAAGCTGGTAAAAAGCCCCAAAGAAGCTGACTTTGAAAATCAACCATACCATTTAGGTAAATTGTTCCATATGTCAAAAGCATTGAAACAATAGCTAGTCCCATTGAAACTTCATAGCTTATTATTTGCGATGTTGCACGAAGTGAACCTAGTAATCCATATTTGTTATGGCTACTCCACCCAGCTAGTATAATTCCATAAACACTAAGTCCTGCAAGTGCAATAAACCATAAAACTCCAAGTTCAATTGGAAGAAGCTGTACAACGCTTAACCCTTTATTAGTTAATAGAGTATTGCTAAATGGAATAACAGCAAATGTTAAATATGATGCGCCAAAAACAATTGCAGGTGCTAACATATAATAAAATTTAAATTTAATATGTTTTGGATAAAACTCCTCTTTAACAATAAGCTTTAACATGTCCGCAAATGATTGTACTATCCCACCTATTCTAAATCCAAAAATATTACTTCTATTTGGACCTAATCTATCTTGAATGAAAGCAGCAACTCTGCGCTCCATCCAAACTAGTATAGGGACACTTCCTAAAGATAGCAAAGATGTTATAACAAGTGCTATAATCGTTCCCTCAACACTAAACATTAGATTCTCCTAATGAAAGTCCATCAAGTGGTATTTTAGAGAAGTTTATATTATTGAACACCTCTAAGTTTTTCATCTCATTTTGCCAAATTTGCTCATTTGTATGACTAACCTTTTTTTCACTTATTATATGTATTAACTCTAGTAAATCAGGTTTTTTTTCAGTAGGAGTTAAGGCTGCATTTAATTGCTGAAGATGCCCATTTTCATTTACAGTTGATCCACTCACATAACTAAATGGAGCGTAAGCAAATGATATTTCAGAATCTTGTCTATTCTCACACTCAAACTCAGAAAAATGTACATTTATTTTATTGGTTAATTTATTTGATAGTTCACGCTCTGGATTTAGAAGTAACTTATGGTTAAAGTTAATTACTAATCTCGCGCTATCTAAACTATCCATGAATTTGTTATAATCAGTCTCTATTTTTAGTGCATTAATTGTCCAACGGTTTGAAGCAAGATCATTACTTCTTAAAATATCATCACCAAAATTTTCATCTGTATATCTTGCTAATGGACAAAAAACATTAGCACCTATGATTTTAGAAAATTGAATAACAGAGGCAATCTGTTCATTTAGAAGACTAGGTGATAGTACAATAAGAGTATGGTTACTTTCACTTTTTAGAAGCTTCTGCATTTTTGAAATTGCTTTTTTAAAGTTGATATTAAGATTTTTGCTATAAGTACCTCTAAAATCATCTTTATTTTGCTCTTTAAATGATAATCTCCCCTCATCACAGATAAAGTGACCATTTACAGCAAGGTTTTTACGAGGTCTGTAGCGATGAATTACAGGGGTTTCATATTTTAATTGATTATGGTCGATGTAAATATTGCAGCCCTTAGCACAACTTTGACAAATACTAGGTGTAGCTGTCATAAACCATACTCTTTGTTTAAAACGAAAATCTTTACTTGTAAGCGCTCCAACTGGACAGATGTCTACAACATTCATTGCATATGGATTATTTAATTTTTTACCCGGCATTGTAGAAATTTTTGCATGATCTCCACGACCGATTATTCCTAGTTCATCTGTTTTTGTGTAAGATGTTGTGAATCTTGCACATCTTTCACAAAGAACACATCTCTCCTGGTCAAGCATAACGTTTGAGCCTAAATCGATATGTTTTTTATGCGTAACTTTTGGAGTTTTAAGTCGGCTATTATAAAGTCCAACTTCCATGTAATACTCTTGAAGTTTACACTCACCAGCTTGATCACAAATAGGACAATCAACTGGATGGTTAATTAGTTCAAGTTCTAAAATAGAGCGTTTAACTGCCATTATATTGTTACTTTTTGTACTAATTATCATGTTCTCTTCTACAAATGTATCACATGCAATTTGAGGACGTTTTTGTCCTTCTATCTCTACCATACACATACGACAATTTCCATCAGGTCCTAGTGCTTCATGGTAACAAAAGTGTGGAGTCTCAATTCCATTATCAAGTAGTGTTTGAAGTAAATTAGCTCCACTTTGTGCTTCTATCTCTTTTTGGTTCACTGTTATTCTAACGAGGTTTGACATGATGCCTCCGCGATTGCCTCAACTGGACTTTTAACAAAACGACCCTCAGATATATAGTTTTCAAACTCTTCTCTAAAGTTTTTTAAAAATCCTTCAATTACACCTGCTACTGCTGGTGCAAAAACACATATAGTTTTTCCATTCATAGTTTTTGCAACATCTAAAAGAGTGTCTAAATCTTTTTCTTGCGCTACACCATCTAAAATAGCTCCAACGATGTTATCAACCCAGCCACTTCCCTCGCGACATGGTGTACATTGACCACATGATTCATGGTGGTAAAATTCAAGTAGGTTTTTAAGAGCCTCAACCATATCTGTATCTTCATCCATAATTATTGCACCACCAGTTCCTAAAGCAGAACCAGCTGAACGCATTGATTCATAATCGAGCATAATACATGCTAAATTTTCATCTGCTTTTAAAACAGGAGTTGACGCACCACCTGGAATTACAGCTTTTAATTTTTTGCCATTTTTTACACCTCCACCAATTTCATTGATAAATTCAACAAGAGATGAACCATATGTCATTTCGTAGATACCTGGATTATTAATATGTCCACTCAGTGCAAAAAGCATAGTCCCTGGACTTTTTTCTGTTCCATATTGCCTGTATGCACTTGCTCCATTTTCTACAATGAAAGGAACTGTAGCAATTGTCTCAACATTATTTACAGTTGCAGGGTTTCCAAAGTAGTACTCTGGTTCAGGTCTTTTAGGTTTGAGTCTTGGATGTCCACGTTTACCCTCGAGTGATTCAATAAGTGCAGTCTTTTCACCACAAATATAAGCACCAGCTCCACGATGAATAGTTATATTTACTTTATGTGAGAGAGTAGAATTATTACCTAAAATATTTGCAGCATATGCTTCATTAATTGCTTCTTGAAATCTATCTATAAAAAATTTATATTCGCCTCTAATGTAGATATATGCTTCATGTGCATTTATAGCATATGCACTTATAATTATGCCCTCAATTAATAGGTGAGGATCATATTGTAAGATTTGTCTATCTTTAAATGTACCAGGTTCACTCTCATCGCCATTAATAATTAGGTAGTGTGGTTTGTCACTTTTTTTTGGCATGAGCGACCATTTTGTTCCAGTAGGTGCGCCACCGCCACCTTTACCACGTAGTCCACTCTCAGTTATAATATTAATAATATCTTCAGGTGACTTTGATAGCGCCGTATTAAGCGCGCTATAAGCACCATGTTCTTTAGCTATTTTTAAAGTATGAGAATTAGGAATATCAAATTTTTCGCTAACAATTTTTACAATCATTTAATCTCTCTTAAAATTTCATCAACTTTAGAAGTTGTTAAATTTTCATGATAAACTCCATTTAGCGTCATCATTGGTGCTCCACCACACGCTCCCATACATTCAACTTTGCTTATTTTAAATTTATCGCTATTTACAGTTTTCTCCTCAATATATTTTAAAATCTCGTCTTGTCCGCAAAGTTTACATGATAGAGTTTTGCATACTTCAATGTGATAAGGTGCAATCTTTTCAAGATTAAACATCGTGTAGAATGTAACAACTCTATAGACTTCAATTGGTGCTACTTCAATTTTTGTAGCGATGTATTCCATCGCATCTGTACTTATAAATCCCTCTTGCTCTTGCACTAACCATAAAGATGGTAGCATAAGTGATTGTGGATGAGGGTATTTTTTAAGAATATTTGAAAATTTCTCTTCATTTTTTGGAGTAAATGCAAAAGTATTCATCTATCCATCTCTCCTGCGATAATATTTAAGCTACCTAAATTTATGACTGCATCAGCTATCATAGTTCCTTCAATCATATCGGCATATGCACTCATAGCAAGAAGACTTGGAGCTTTTACTTTTACTTTATATGGTGTTCCACTGCCATCACTTACAATATAGAATCCAAGCTCTCCATTTGGAGCTTCAAGTGAATCATAACGCTCACCTAATGGGACACGTACACCATCAATTGTTAACATGAATTGGTTCATAGCACCCTCAATTGTAGTATAAACTTGAGATTTAGCAGGGAGTGTAAAAGATCTATTATCTACATTAATAGCACCATCTGGCATATTTTTAGTAACCTGTTTTATAATGCGTATGCTTTGAGTAATCTCCTCAAATCTAACCATCATTCTGTCATATACATCGCCAGTACTACCAATTGCAATATCAAAATCAAGCTGATCATAATTATAGTAAGGGTTAGTAGTTCTCATGTCATAAGGTACACCAGAAGCTCTTAAAATTGGTCCTGTAAAACCATAATTTAAAGCCTCATCTGCTGTTACAATGCTGATATTTTGGCTTCTATCGTGAAAAATTCTATTATGTGCAACAAGTGAGAGTGTATCATCTACACCTTTTTGAATTTTTCTAAGTACCTCTTTTAAATCTTTGTACCAGCCTTTATATAGATCATGAGTCATTCCACCAATACGCATATAGCTATTTGTAAGTCGTGCACCAGTTAATTTAGATAAAAAGTTGTACGCATCTTCTCTTGGATTGAAAAGATAGAAGTAGTTAGTAAGAGCGCCCATATCAACTAGGTTTGCAGCTAAACAGACAAGATGATCGATTATGCGTGAGAGTTCCATGAGCATTACACGAATTGCAATTGCGCGATCTGTTATTTGTATACCAATCATTGATTCAACTGCTTTAGCAAATGCAATATTATTTGAAAGTGCAGAGCAGTAATTTAGACGATCAGTATATGGGATAATCTGGTTATATGTATGATTTTCACAACTTTTTTCAAAACCTCTGTGAAGATAACCAATTTCTGGAACTGCTGCTTTAATTACCTCGCCTTCTAGTGCAACGAGTGTTCTAATTGTTCCATGGCTTGCTGGGTGCGATGGGCCAAGGTTCAAAAATATGTGGCTATCTTCTTCTTCATTATAAGCACCACCATGGTCACATTTGAGTAGTCCTTTTTCATCAAGACGTTTATTCATCTCTTCAAGTAAATCATCACTCTTTGTACACATCTGTCCTTTTGTAATATGGTAAGATTTTCGTAATGGGTGTCCTACAAATTGGTGATGGTTAAGTAAACGACGCAGGTTAGGATGATTTTTAAAGTTAATACCATATTGATCATATGTTTCACGTTCTAGCCAGTTAGCACCCTTAAATAGGTTAATAATGCTTTGTATTCCATCTTCAGGATTTGTAACTGGACTCTTAATTGTTACAGTATGAAAAAATTCTTTGTGTCTTAAGATATAGACAATAAAAAATTGTGTCTCTTTTTTTATTTTATATGTCTCATAATCAATTGCAGTGATATCTAAAATAATTGTAAATCCAAACTCTTCTTTTAATGCAGTTAAAATGGTTATTAATTTATTCTCACTTATTGTAATAGAAAGATTTTTATCTACAATCTCTTTTTGAGAAAGGTCTGAATTAAATTTTTCTATAAATTGTTCAAAATGTTTAGGCATTGTCTAGTTTTCCACAGTAGTTCACGTTTCTTGGTTCGCTTAATTTACACCTTAAAACTTCATCTTGAATACTCATCAAAGCATCCATAAGTGCTTCTGGACGAGGTGGGCATCCTGCAACATATGCATCTACTGGAATAATCTCATCAATTCCTTGCATTGTTGTATAGTTATCGTAAAATCCACCAGATGATGCACATGCTCCCATAGCAATAACCCATTTAGGTTGAGGCATCTGTTCATAAATCTGTTTAAGAACAGGTGCTTGTTTATATGTAACTGTTCCAGCTACTATCATTAAATCTGCTTGACGAGGTGAAAAACGTACAACTTCTGCACCAAAACGAGATATATCATGACGGCTTGCAGCAACACTCATAAACTCAATTGCACAACATGCAGTTCCAAAAATCATTGGCCATAAAGAGGATTCACGACCCCAGTTTGCAATATCTTCAACTTTTGTTGTTATAACTGTATCTTCTAAAATAGCTTTTTGTTCTATTGCCATTTAAGTACTCCGCGTTTGTATATATATGCAAGTCCAACAAGAAGAAGTCCCATAAACACGAACATATCTATTAGTCCTAACATTCCAGTCTCTCTTAGAGTGACAGCCCATGGAAACATAAATAGAATTTCAACATCGAAAATAATAAAAAATATTGCTACAAGATAGTATTTAATACTAAAACGTTCAAAACAGTCGCTAATCGTCGTTCTGATGCCACTCTCATAGACTTCATTTTGTTGTATACACTCTATAGATTTTGGTCCGAGGTACTTACTTAAATGTATGATGATTGGAAGTAAAACAACAATTAGTGTTAAAATTGTTGTTGCAAGTGCTAGCTCATAAGACACAACATACCTTTTATTGATTATAAATTATGTTGTGATATTAACACAAAAATATAAAGTTTCCTTTAAAATTAAAATTAAAATTTTTATTATTTTTATTACTTGATATTATATTTTAGAAAAACTCCATATCACCTTCATCTTCTTCGGGAGGATTAACCATTAAAACAATTGTTTGCATATCGCTAATCATAGAAGCATCGTACATATTAGGATTAATAATACCAGTTTCAAATATCTCTTTTTTCCATTTAAGGAGTACAAAAATAAAACTTTCCATCAAAACAAAAGCATCTTTAGTAAGTGTTAATTCAGCTGCGGTCTTACCTTTAAGTGTATCTGCTAAAGAGACCATAGATGAGGCTAAATTATGAAAAATTGGATAATTAGATAGTATCTGTCCATAACGTCCAAGTGAAGTACTTAAAAGTTGCATCTTTTCATCATCTACTTGTTCATTTAAAATCATAATTACAGTTAGACTATCTATCTCATTTTCAAGTTCAGTTAACTCTTGTAAATCATTATCTAATACATAATCATCAAATCTTTGAAGACCATCTTCTGTTAATGAACCCTCTAGTTTCTCTATTTGGTTTGTTTTAGTTTTTTTGAGAATATTCTTATTCACTCTTTGAGCATTTTGCTGTACATTCTCTTTTGCTAATTTTGCATCAAATATACGAAGCGCTTTTTCTAATTTTTTATTCTCTTCAATTAAAGCAGCATTTGAATCTTCTAAACGATCTCTGTATGAGACAATAAGATTTTCATTTGAGATACTTTTAGACACTTTATAAAGAACATCAATCAATTTTTGAAGATCTAGTGGTTTGAGTACAAAACTACTTACTCCCATATTTACAAGTTGTAAAAGATAAATTGTCTCATCATGGGCAGATGTTATGATAATTGGCTGTTCAGGATTTATCTCTAATATCTTTTCAGTCATCTCTATCCCATCCATAATAGGCATTCTAATATCTGTAATTACGATATCATAGTGTCTGTTTTCAAAAAAAGTAAGACCTTGCTTACCATCTTCTGCTGTATCCATTTTAGTGAAAAAATTTGATAAAAGCATTCTCGTCTCTTCTCGTAAACTCTCATCATCTTCAACATATAGAACATTCAACTTTTTAGAATATGCTACTAAATCTTTGGCATCAATCATTAATTAAACTCCCCTTTTTTTAAATCTTTTGCTTGTAATGGTTTTGAAAAGTAGTAACCTTGTGAATAGTGTACACCTAAACTTTGTACCATTGTAAAAACATCTTTATTGTGTACAAACTCTGCTATAACTTTTGCACCGATCTTATCTGCCATAAATATAATAGCTTGTACTATTTTTTCACTCTTTTTATCATGATTTATATTTTTTATAAACTTACCATCGATTTTAATACAATCTGCATTAATATCGAGTAATCTACTGAAATTTGAGTTTTCTGTTCCAAAATCATCAACTGCTAAACGAAATCCTCTCTTTTTTAGCCCATTTAATTGTTTTAATATTTTTTCATCACTAAAAGCAGTTAAATTCTCTAAAATTTCTATGATTACTCTATTTGGGTTAACATTGTGAATATTTGATTGTGTAAGTAAGAAATCTCCTAAATATTCACTCATTAAATCATCAGCTGTTATATTTATAGAAAAGCTATATGAAAGTGAACTAAATGTTTCAAAGCTTTTTGAAATAATACGACGTGTCACATCAGTTATTAGGCCTGTAAGTCTAGCAGCCTCTATGAATTGATTTGGTGTAATGATTTCGATACCACCATCTTCTAAAGGTAAAATAATTCTAGCTAATGCTTCATATTTTTCAACCTTAAGTGTTGAATTATTTATGATAGGTTGAAAAAATGGCTCAATTTGATCTTTTTTGAGAGCATCTTTAATTTTATACATCCAGAGTATTGTCTCTTTTTGTGATGATATAAACTCAGATTTTTCACTAAAAGTATTTTGAGAGATGTTCTTTTTCTTCGCCTCTTGTAGAGCTATTTTTGCATTCAAGATACTGTTTTTATTGCTAGAATCTGAAATTCCAACACTTAAGTTTACCTGTATTTTAATATCATTATCTAGTGTAATATCTGTTTTAAAAAAGTCAATTACTATTTGAGCAAAGTTTTGAGGTTGATAGATTGTATAGTCTTTAAGTATACATACAAATTCATCACATCCTATTCTATAAAGATTGGCATTTTCTGGAAGTAAAGAGTCGATTTTAGAGGCTGTTTTTTTTAAAACTTCATCACCATATTCATATCCATAAATTTTGTTAATTGCATCAAATCGAACTATATTAAATAGTATAACAGCGAAGTTTTCATCTGTTAGTATATCTTTTTGTAGCACAGCATGGTTTAAAAGTCCAGTTAGAGTATCTATCCTAGAATTTTTTATAAGTTGTTGAGCATTCTCTTGAATTGTTTTTTGAATTGTTTTTGTTTGTGTGTCTACCAATTCACGAAGTTTATCTTGATATAACTCATGCTCTTTTGCAATTTTAATATCTTTTGAGACTTTTTTAAATATACTAACTACAGTATTTAATTGCAGTGGTTTTACTAAATATCCGTCAATACCAAGTGTAATCGCGTCTAAAAAATAGTGTGTCTCATCATATGCTGACAATAGTATGAATTTTTGGTTACCATTTTCCTCTTTTATCTTCTTAATCATAGATATACCATCAAGATTTGGCATTACAATATCTGAAATAATTAAGTCATATCTATTTTTATTGTGTAATTCTATACCTTGGATACCATCTTCTGCTGTATCTAAAGTCAAAAAAAAGTTTTTTAGTAGATTAGTAGTTTCTGTACGAAGTGCATCATTATCTTCAACATAAAGGACATTAAGTGAATTAGAGTATTTTAAAAGCGATGCGATATCTTCCATTTCAATATCCATTAATTTATGTTTATATATATTTGAGATTGTACGATTATTTTCTTTATATCTCACTTAAAATAGGAATGTAGATTTTATTTATGAATTCATTATATTCATCATCTAAATTACTATCTATTGTAATTCCACCTCCACTTTTGTAAATTAATTGAGTGCCCTTTTTCTCTATAAAACGTATTAAAACACCACTTTTTAAGGTATCTCCATCAAAATAACCAAAGATACCACTAAAAAAATTTCTATCATATTTTTCAATGTTCTGTATTATCTCACATGTACGCTTTTTTGGAGTACCTGTGATACTTCCAGCCGGTAGAAGGTTTTTTAGTATATCACCAAGGTTCTCACGCCAATTATCAGTTAGCTTCCCACTTATGTGTGAGCTAACTTGTAAAAGTACTTTATTTGGTGTTGTTATTTTTTCGATGTATCTAAACTTTTCTAATTTTATATTTGTGGCAACTTTTCCTAGGTCATTTCTAAGCAGATCTACAATCATAATATGTTCTGCAAGTTCTTTTGGATTATTTAATATTTTATTTTTTGCATCTTTAATGTTTGCGTCAATAGTACCTTTCATAGGATAGGTATGAATTTTATTTTCAGATATAGATATAAATGGCTCAGGAGAAAAAGATACAAACTTGTTTTTATACCTCAGTTTAAAACGGGCATGAGAGTTTTTAAAAATATCTTGTAGAGTTGCTTTAGTCTCTATCTTTGTTGGTTGTGTAAGATTTAAAAGATAGGTATTACCACTTTTTATCTCTTCAATTACTGCATCAAATTTATCTTTATATGTTTTAAAATCTATGGGAAACTTTTCTAGGTTAATATGCTCTTTTACTGGGTTATTTATTTCATCTATACTAAATTCAATATCTTCAGATTTAAGATTATCCAACGTGTATGTTAAAACATTATCTGCTTTATAGTCTATAATAAAGATAAATGGGATTTTTTTAGATGCTAGGTCTGAAATATTATCCCAAGATTGCATTTTTTAAAATAGCCATACGAATATAGACACCATTTTCAACTTGTTCTAAAATTTTTGAGCGTTTATCAGCAAGCATTGCATCATCAATATCCACATTTCTATGAACTGGCCCTGGATGTAAAAGTAGTAAGTCTCTATCTCCTACCAACTCTTTAGTAATGCAAAAATCTCTAGCATAATCTTTTAGACTAGCATATGTGCTATGGCTATGTCTTTCTGTTTGTGTTCTAAGACTCATAATAATATCAACTTCATCAATAACATCTTTAATTGAGTAAGATGTTCTAAGATTAGTTTTCATTAAAAAGTGAGGAGGAGCTACTAAAATTATATTTAATCCAAAGCGTGAAAGTAGTTCAATATTACTGTTTGCCACGCGAGAGTTTTTAATGTCTCCTACAATAGCGATAGTTTTTCCTTTTGGATTATGAATATGACGTGTTATTGTAAAAAGGTCTAGTAGTGCTTGAGTAGGATGGGCATGCGCACCATCTCCTGCATTTATTATTTTTGCTTTAACATGTTTAGAAAGACTCGCAGGAACTCCAGCATATTGATGTCTAACTATTATGGCATCTGGTTTCATTGAATCTAGATTCGCAGCTGTATCATAAAGAGTTTCGCCCTTATTCGTAGAGCTTTTTGTAATATCTAGATGTACAACTTTTGCACCAAGTCTTTGAGCAGCAACATCAAACGAACTTCTTGTTCTTGTAGAGTTTTCAAAAAAGAGTGTCATTATTAGACGATTTGAAAGGATTGGTATGATATTACCATTTTTAAACTCTTGCGCATCTTCAAATAGTTTTGCGACTTTTTCTACCGATAAATCTTTAGTTGTAATTAGATGAGACATAAAATGTATTATATCGGAACTATTTTTGCATGTGAAGATGTAAAGGTGTAAATATGTTAAATTCTTTTTCTTTACGAGATAAACTCTTTATTTTGCTTGCAACTATGCTTACTGGACTTTTACTTTTAATAGCCATTATAAATATAAATATGAATCAGATGAAAGAGCGTTTAGATAATATATATTTTGGAAATTTTATTCCAGTTACAACTCTTCAAACGATGAGAATGCATTATAGCGAAGATATTGTTATTCCACTATACAAAGTAAGACATGGTTTATTAGAAGCAAATGATGCAAAAAGTTTAATAGTGACTGCAAGAAGTGAAGTATTAGTTCTTTGGAAACAGTATAAAAAAATTTATAAAAGCGATAGTGAACTACCATATATTGAGTATACAAATAAGTTATTAAAAAAGACAGAGCGATATTTAGAGCAGGTTGTGAAAGCTTTAGATAATGATTCTACAAAAAATAAAATCTCACTAGCAACACTTTCAAAAAAAGTTGAAAAGATAGACACTGCATTAGAAAAAATAGAAAACTTTGAGATAGAGTCAGCTCGTATTGGCAGAAAAGGAATATTAGAAATTTATGAAATGACATCAATTATTTTAAATTTAATCTCAATTGCGGCAATTATATTGGCATTATTGATTAGTTTGCCAATTATTCGCTCTATTAGAAATAATCAGCTAAAATTAGAAGAGAATAAATATGAGTTAGAGCAGTTAAATATTAGGTTAAAAGAGGCAGCATTAAACGATAGTTTAACTGGATTACATAATAGGCGCTATTTTAATGATATTGCAAAAAATGAACTGCGTAGGTGTGTTAGAGAAAAGAGATTATTTGCATTTTTGATGTTAGACATTGACTATTTTAAACAATATAATGATACATATGGACATCCAATGGGAGATAAAGCTCTTCAAGAGGTAGCAAAAAGTTTAAAAGATAGTTTTCAAAGACCTGGTGATTATGTTTTTCGTTTAGGAGGAGAGGAGTTTGGAGTGATATTGTCACCAGATACACCATCTGATGCCATAATGCGTGCTAAAACTGTCAATGAACGAATAAAAGAGTTAGAGATTAAACACACAGGCTCAAAAGTAGAATCTGTATTGACTGTATCTATTGGAGTAAGAGTTGTTGAAGTAGATAGTAATTCAAACATTGAGGAGATTATGCACAGAGCAGATGAAGCACTTTATAGAGCAAAGGAAGAGGGACGTAATAGATCCGTGCAAGCATAATTAGTTTTTATTCTTTATATTTTTTGTGAAACTATGGTGTAAATATTACATTTAAAGCTTAAAAAAAGTAATACTTAAGTAAAATAAAAAGCAATACAAAACTGGATTATATTAATGAAATTACTACTGTTTAAACTTTTAAAGCTTAGAGAGAATGAGGGTAAAAAAGTTTTTTTATTTTTTACATTTGCACTATTTTTACAATCAGGTGTATCAATTGGTGAGAGTGTATCTAGTTCACTTTTTTTAATTAATGTAGGGTTTGAACAGCTACCTGTTATCTATATACTAATTCCTGCAATTATAGTTATGGTATATTTTCCAATTTACTCTTTTTATCTTAAGAGGTATACAGAAGAGAAGTTCTTTAAAATATCATTAGTATTTTTAACCATTGTAAATATATTGATTGTTTTATCGATTAAATATCTAAAAGTATATATTCCACCTGAATTTTTTAATTTACTTTTTTATTTTATTATTTTATATACAATTGTATGGGCAACCGCTCTTTATACTCTGTTTTGGAACTTTATTGATGGTTTTTTTAATATTTTAGATAGTAAAAGAATATTTTCTATTTTTAGTGCAGGTACTGCTCTAGGGGCTATTTTTGGTGGTAGTTTAGTAACAGTTTTGACAAGTTACATATCAGCAGTTGACCTTTTTTTCTTCTGGTCATTTTTTTCTATACTTACACTATTTATGCTAAATTTAATAGGAAAAACATATAAAACAATACCTATGATTGAAGAGGAAGAGGAGATTGAAGGTATATTTAAACAGCTTTCATTCATGGTTTATGCTATTTTAAAATCACCTTATGTTCTCTATATTACAGCAGCTTTTTTTGTAACAATAATTTTGGCAACTACACTTGAATTTGAGTATATGGGTATTATCTCTAAAAATCAAACTGAAGAGAGTTTAGCTGCACTATTTGGTAAACTTTTTGTCATAGTTAATATTTTTAATTTGGTTGTTAATTTCTTTTTATTTAATCGTTTGGTTTTAAATTATGGTGTGAGAAATTTAACGCTTGTTCAGCCGGTGGCATATATTGCAGCATTTGCATATCTTTCATTAACTAGAGAGTTTGAAGCTGCGCTATTTGGATTTTTTGTTGTTCAAGGTATTGCTGTAGCAATTGATTACAATAACCAGAATCTTCTTTATAATGGTATAAAGTCAAGTATAAAGTACAAGGTTAGAACATTTATAGAAAATCTTGGTGAGCCTTTGGCTGTAGCTGTAGCTGGTATTTTACTTGTATTTTTAAGTGAAAATAAAACTCCTTATTTTATTGCATATTTTGGTGGAGCTATCTCATTTGTTTACTTAATAATTATACTTCTCTTACGATCTGATTACCCAAAAGCTATGGTAGAGAACTTTAAGTCTGATTGGCTAGATTTCTCATATGATAGTGATATTTTACTTTCAAATATAGATATGTATGAAGTAGAAAAACTTAATGAATATATAGAGAATGATGAAAGTAAGGAGCTTGCATTACACATTTTGGCTCAATTTAAACCTTTAGAGGCGCTTTTAAATCTTTTAGCATATTTAAATACAACATCTCGAAGAAATGTAGATAATAATCGCATGTTATTAAAAAAGCTTTTGAATTATTCTGATGCTAATATACCTATAATAGTTATTAGATGGGTTGAAAACAATATGCAAAGTTTAAATTTAAATCTAATTAGAGAGCTTGGTGTACATGGATTTATATCTATTAAGAAGATTTCACCTATGTTTACTAGTCTTGATCCAAAAAGACAAGCAACTTCTGCTGTTGTTCTTTTAAATAGCCCTTTTCCTGATGATATTTCTAAAGCTAATGATATTATACATACTTTAATGCAAAGCGATGATGTAGAATATTTAAGAGAGGGAATTTATGCTTTAGGTGAATCAAAACATAGTGAATACGCATTTTTTGTTTCCAAATTTTTAGAGCATGAAAATAGAGATATTAGATATCAAGCACTAGAGGCTATATTAACACTTAGTAATGAAAATATGAATAGACTTGTTCCAGATATTTTGAAAAGCTTTAAAAACTCTTCAGTAAAAGAGAAAGAAATATCTATAAACATATTGAAAAAAATACATGATTCACAATGTATTATTCCACTACTTGAAGAGAGCGATATCTTAACACCATTTGAAAGACGAAATATTATTTCTCTTATAGAAGATCTTGGACTTCAAACAATTCCTTCAATTGTTACAATCTTAGCAGAAGATAGATTCTCATATGCCGCGCGTTCTATTGCGGCTAGAACTTTAAGCAAACTAGCTTTTGCACAGTTTAAATCATTAGAAGAAGAGCTTATTACTCATGAAATAGAGTTAGCTTATAGACATCTATTTACACATTATCATATTGAATTATCTTTAAATGAGGAATCCAATAACAGGTTAAGACTTTTATCCACTTTTTATAGAGATATACATAAAAGTACAGTTGAATTTATATTAGAACTTTTAACTATTGGTGGAAGATTAGCAGATTTTGAGATGATTAAGACATCATTAAATTCTGATAACGCAAAAAGTCGTGGAAATGCAATTGAGACGATTGAGCAGAGTACTGATAAAAAAATATTTTCAATGCTAATTCCTTTACTTGATCAAAGAAGTATAAATGATAGTATGGAGTTTTATAGGTTAAACTTTGATGTTAGTACATTAACTATTGATGATATTATTAAAAATGCTCTTATATCAAACAATACATTAGAACAGAGTATAGCTTTAGAAGTTGTCTATTATACATCTTCAAAATATAAAGAGTTGTTTAGGAAGTTATTATTGGAGAGTAATTCTGAAGATGTTAGGAATGCTCTTATTCTTCTTCTTGAAAATGAGGAGTTAAAAACAAAGATTTATAAATTAATATTGCTTTCACAAAACTATTTTTTCTCATCATTTAATATTTTTGAACTTTCTATGCTTATAGAGGATTCAAATATTGTAGAGATGAAAAAAGGAGAAGAGTTCTTTAAAAATGATTTTAGTAACATATATATTTCAATTAATAATAAAGAAGAATCTATTATAGGATTAGAATATATTTTTAAAGATCAACATCCACCAACTACTATATCTAAAGAAGATGGTAAATATCTTCAACTAAAAAATAGAAGTATAATTCAGAGTATTCACTCTTATCCAACAATGGGAATTGTATTTTCAAAGAAAATGAGTGCATATGAAATTATCTAAATTATTAAACACAAATGTTAAGAGTCTAGTTCTTATTGTATTAATTCCAATACTAAGTATGCTTATTATTTTTATGGCATGGTTAAGTTATGATGAGATGTATAGGACAATCATTAATGGTTTTAATCAGAAGCTTATTGCCATTAGTTCAACTTCAGGCTCATTTATAGATGGTGATGAACATGAAAAGCTTGCCGAGGCAAAAGAGATAAAGGCTTTATCTTTTGGTAAAGATAATAAACTTTATGGTGTCGATAGCTTAAATTATTTTATTGAAGTTAATGTTGAAGATGGTGCTGGAGTTAGGCTTTTTAAATTTGATTTTGAAATAAATGATATTACATATAATGCTAAAAATGAACTTTTTTATGCTACTAGCAAAAATAAAATTGTTACATTTAATTTTGAAAATGAAAGCATTAAGGAGTTTTATACAGATTCAGCTGAGTTAAAAGGTTTGGCTTATGATGCTAAAAATGAGTATATTTATGTTTCTAAATCAGCAAAGATTCTACGCATAGATAAAAATAAAAAAGTAAAAGTTATAACTAAAACTAAACATATGCTTAGTTCATTAGCTTTTGATAGTAAAAAAAATGCTCTGTATGCAATAGAAAGGAAAACAGATAAATTAATTTTTATTGATATAGATGACAATAAACAGACACAATTAATTTATAAGGAGTTTTATAGTGATTCAAATCCTTTAGTCTCTATTGCCTTTAGAAACGAAAAATTATATGCAGGTAAAAATCATCTTATAATTTATGATAAAAAAACAAAAATTAGTACGTATAAAGATTTTGCACGTGGTTATAGAAACGAGAAGAGTGATATTTATAAAAAGTATATTACACCTATGACAAAAATAAAATTAGAGACAGACCTTACATATCACTATACTCAAAATCTTATATATAATAATAAAAATGCCAATTGTATTTATATCTTAGATGTTAGTGAAGGGAATGATTATACACCTATTGGTTCAGAAGATGTAATGGATAAAGAATCAATTATTGGTGCAGAGAATGTAATGCATAGAAAAGAGGTTTTTGTTAGTGAGATACAAGAGTGGGAGCAATGGGGATTACTTAAAGTTGCATATGCTCCTATTTTAAATAAAGCAGGCGTTGTAAAGGCAATCGCTGGTGCTGATGTTGATATGGGTATTATAAGAGAAAAAACAAAACAAGCACTTATACAGTCTAGTATTGCCGGTATAGTGTTTTTAATAATTTCTATAATTGCAGCTTTTAGTATTTCTAAAAAAATCATTGAACCAATTAGAAAACTAAAGTATTCTGCTTTAAGAATAGCAGCAGGGCGACATAGTGATAAAGTTTCAATAAAGAGGCCTAAAGAGCTTAGTGAATTATCTAACACATTTAATACTATGGGGACAAAACTAAAAGATACAGTGTCTCATTTAACACAATATAATAGTAGTGTATTAACACAGAGAAAAGAGCAAGATTTACAGGTTAAATTAGATCAAAGAGTGAAAATTAAGCATGATAGAATTCGTTCATTTGCTTTTAAGTTTTCACACAGCACAAATGGGATTCTTCTTAGAAAAAATATTCTATATTTTTGGTTTTCAAGTGAACTTAAAGAGACAAGTTTTATGGCCTCAAAGGAGAGAGAGCTAATTTCTACTACTCTTGATACATTTATAAATTATGAAGATGATCCATTAAGTGAGCTTAAAGAGGTATATGAATCACTTGATAGTTTTGGTTATATAGACCTTAATAAAAATATACTTTTTTTGCATGATAGAAGTAAAGAGTTGTTTGTACTATCTCAAAATGAGTATGAACAATATAGTTTTAAAGAGCTAAATCAAGGCTCTATTGATATAGAAAATAGTTTGATTTTAAGTGATTATGATTTACTAAGAGATATTACAAAAGATCAGATAGATTATTTACTTGGCGAAAAATATTCTCATTTAGATTTTAAGAAATGCTCTATTATTTTTGCAATACTTAAAGAGGGGAAAGCATGAAAATTATAGATAAAGTTTTTAGTTTGCAAAATATATCTCCATTCAATACACTTCGTCACTCAGAACTTGTTCTGACGGCAAATATTACAAAAGTTAAGAAGTATCCAAAAGGTTCAACAATTATATACAAAGATTCTTCTATTCAAAATCTTTTTATAATAGAAAAAGGTGAAGTCTCATATAAGGATATACAAATATCCAATTTTTTTGGAGCAGAAGAGCTTTTAAATGATATTGTGCTTGATGAAAATGTGATTGCTCAAACAGATATTGAAGCTCTTGTAATTTCCAAGGGTCATTTTTATACATTAATTCATGAATGTCCTGGCTTTATGATTGAACTCATTAAACATTATGAAGATAATAGGATTGCTAAATGAAAATAAAATATAATAACTTTTTAATTATAGTACCAATATTTATGTTAATCGCTTTAGTTATGTCTTATTTAAATTATATCAATGAAGTAAAAGAGATTAAATGGGGGATAGAGACAAAAGCTAAATCGATAGCCATTCCATCAAAAATTTTTATTGAACATATGTTACAAGAGAAAAAACTTTCTGATATTATAGTAGATGTAAAATCAAAATTTGAAAATATTTTAAAATATAATCAAGCGCAGCGTTTTTATATCTCTGTTGATAAAAAAATTATACTAGACACAGATGATGAAAATGGTACGGATATCCTTACCATTGCAGATAATTTAGACAAAACTATTTTAAGTGATGTCTTTATAAAAAACAGTATGAATTTAACAACAATACATACTCCAATAAGTGGGGTAGAAGCAAATACAGTACTGAGTATAGAAGTTGATAATACAGATTTTTTTAAAAGAATTGATGAGGCTTTTAATGAGATAATTTTTACTGTTATTATAGCTTCTATTTTAGGTGTCATAACGTCATATATATTATCTAAAATAGTAACCACAAAAATTTTTTCATTAAATGCACATGCAAAAGCAATAGCATCTGGAAACTACTCACATAATAGTTATATGGGGAGTATTCATGAGTTTACAGATTTAGGAGATACGCTTAATATCGTAAAAAGTATTATGAAAGAGATTATTTTTAAAACTAAAAATATAATAGTAGAAGAGGAAAAATTTAGAAGTGATGAAGATTTAATAAATACATATAATAAAGTTCTATTTGATTTTAAAAAATCATCTCTTAATGGTGTTGATATATTTATTAACGCTATTGGTTATCCAGAAGCTGGGTTCTTTTTCGATTCTTTATCTGATTTTACAAAACTGCATGCTTATATTGCAAGGATTGATAATGAGCAGACAGCTATAGACACATTGATTAAAGCAAATGCAGCACAAAAGTATATATCTAGTAAAATTAAAAAAAATAGCCTAGATTTATTAAAATTAGTAAATCTATTCAATATTAACTATTTAAAGTTTATATCTATTGATGAGAATGATATGCTTCATAGTTATGAAATTATTAATGGAATTGAAAAAGAGAGTATTATTAGCTTAAAAGATGGTTCTGTTTATTTAATATGTGAAGAGAACTCTTCAATAGAGAAGATGCTTCAAGTTTATATACAAAACTATAAAGAACTTAGCATTGAAGATATCTCAGAAGACATACCAAATCTATTTTCAGATGGAGTCAATGAAATATTTATCTTGGCTCAAAAAAATGTACTCCAATAATGAGGATATAAAGCTTTTGCCATCATAACTCCATTTAGTCCAAAGGATAGGAGTAAAAATAGTGTAAACATCGCCTGATTTGCTCTAGTTGCTAAAATTGGACGATTGTTCTTGCGTAATACATCTGAAGACATAGAGCCGATTGTAGCAAAAGCAACACCTGCAAAAGTTGTTATTTGCAGAGAATCTGCTAGGGTAAAATCTGTTGTATATGGTAATTTAGCAGATAACCCATAAACACTACCTACAGCAGAGAATAGGGCGCCAGTAATGAGCGTAATACGTGGTTGTTGAGGTATTTCTGCTACAGCTCTTGGAATACTTGTTATAACGAAAACAACTAACAATAGTGCTGTAGCTACAAAAAAGCCTACGAATGCTGTAGAAAATAGTCTCCACCCATGGCGCTCTAAATCTATATTTACAGATATACGACTAAAGTCTTGTTTTACACCAGATTTTGCCAATGGATCACCAAATGCAGTTTTATAACTATTTATTGAATTAACAATCTCAAAATTTTTGAGTTCCCAACCATTTGGAATTGCTTTTGGATCTATTTTACTAGCAGCAATATCTGGTCTTAACACTAAATCTTCTGCTACATAGTCAATATCTTCAAGAATAATAGATAATCTCTGTATGTCAAATGGAAAATTTGCTACTTCCCACTCTTGATTAATTGTAGCTTTTATTTTAGATGTATCCCAATGGATACCATTAATAAGCTCTTCATTCGTAGACTCTTTTTGAAATGATTTTGCATTCATTATCTCTATTGATTTATTTGGTTTATATTCATCGTCGTTGTGGTGAAACCAAGACCAAAATTGAACTGTATATTCATTTTTAGCAAAATTAATGTCATATAAATTTGTAATATAGACTCCAAACTCTACATCTTTAGCTCTCTCACCTGCATGCGCGATACTACTAATAATCGATAAAAATAAAAATATCGATACAATAACTTTTTTCATCTTTTCCATCCTTTTTTATGTTTTAAATATATTTACTCTTTAGTCTCATGAGTTTAAAGAGTATGCTCTTATGAATTGATATAAATTTTTATCGTTTAGAAAACGATTTTGAAAACATGGACTTAGCATTGATAAACTAAGTAAAATAGAGATAATCAAAATAAACATTAGAAGTAAATTAGGATAAATTGTTTTCAATTTGAACCAGCTTCACCCATTAATGGCATTTTATTAGTATTTTCATTTTCAAACTCCTCAATAGTTTTTATTAACTGTTTTAGTTTTCCCTCATATCTTTTTAACATTTTTTGTACTATTGCTATCTGATCTTTTAAAATATTAGTATAAGATATTAATGATTTAGATAATCCATAATCTGTTTGTGCTGAATATTTAATCCCTATATTCATCTTATTTACGACCTCTTGACTAAGAGAGACAATTATAGATTTACTGTTCTCATAATCTTGCTTATCCATATTTGAGAGTAGCAAGTTTGAAAGTAGATTATTTGAACTCCTTAAAAATGGAATTAAGTTCTCAAGATATTGCACATTGTTTAAGTCACCTGTTATACTCGATAAATCTTGCATATATCTAATTATCTGATGAGAAGATGAAAAAAGTGTTAAACTAGCACCTTTTAATGCCTCTTTTTGATCTGATTTTTTTAACTTTGTATTTATCCCAGATAGAAAGTTACAAGTACTAGTTACATTTATAGAAAAATTATTTACAGCTATTTTCACAGCCTTTTTATACTCCTCTTCTATTGATTTATCTTCAGTTTTTAAATCTATTTTTTTATCTTGATTATTTTTATTAAATATATAATCATGTTCTTGCTCTTTTTTTTGCATTAAAGAGGTTTCTATAAAATCTAATGAGGCATTTGATGTTTTTGAACTCTTGTTTTTTTCTTTTAGTTCTAAAATTTTTCTATTTTTTAATGTATACACTTATACTATTTTTCCCTCTTTTAGTTTTTCCCTTCTTATTGACCTTAAAATATCACTTTGCATAATTTCTGTGCTGTCTCTTTTGATTGCCATTAAAGAGGCATATCTAATTACATTCATAATTGTTGCACCTGATAGTTCATAATCTGATGCTATTTCTGCTAAATTTAGATTTTTTAGTGATGCTTTTTCACTAAAGCCTTTTTTCCATAATATTAATCTTTCATCTTTTTCAGGCAAAGGGAAGTAGATAATAGATTGAAACCTACGTAAATATGCTTCGTCAAAATTCTCTTTAAAGTTACTTGCTAAAATAATCATATTTTTTGATTCATCTATTCTTTGAAGAAGGTAAGAGGTGCCTTGATTGGCATGTCTATCATTTGAGTTATTAACTTGTGTACGTTTTCCAAAAATTGAATCAGCCTCATCAAAAAAGAGTATCCAATCTCTCTCTTCAGCTTGTAAAAAAACTTTTTCTAAATTCTTCTCTGTTTCACCTATATATTTTGAAACTATCTGAGATAAATCAATCCTGTAAACACTCTTACCTATTTTTTTGCCTAAAAGTGCAGCTGTTAAACTTTTTCCAGTTCCAGGTGGTCCATAAAAAAGTGCTTTGTAGCCTGCTTTAAGTGATTTTTTCATACCCCATTCGTTTAGCAACTTATCACCATGAGATAACCAAATTTCTAACTCTTCTAAATGATCTTTTGTATATTGTGAAAAAACTAGATCTGACCATTCATGATTACTTTTTAATAAAGATGCAGGAAACTCTTTTGTGTAATCATATTCATCATCTGTACTGTTAAAGAAATAGTGAAGAGTACTTTTACTTAGTAAAAGTTTTGAATTAATAGTAGAGTTTGTATCAGATGAGTTATCGCTAACTAAAATATTTTCTTTATAAAGTGTAGCTTTATTATCAAATAATTTTAATGATTTAAGAGTTAATGATTGATCTGTACCACATAAAATAAATATAGCTGTTTGAATTGTAGGAGTGAATCCTCTTAAATTACCATTATACATACCTCCAAATTCGGTAAAAGGGGAATCATAAAGACTGTTTTTACTTAAAAATGGATCTAAAATATGAGGAAAAATCTCTTTGCTTATGGCTAAAAGTAAAATGATTCTCTCTTCATTATTGAGGTTATACCTGTTAATAAATTCTGAGTAAGAATCATTATTATTTTTTGTATTGTATAAATTAAATACAATTTTTTCTTTATCCATTGAAAAGTGAGATTTTATACGAGTGTGAATGATTTTCTCTAAAGAGTTAATTTCATCTTTTATAACATTATAATGTCTTAAATCTTTAAATATTTTTGTCATAATTATTTAGTCTTAATATCTTGTTTAACACGTTTTACAACTTTTGTTTCAGATAATTTTTCATCTTCTTGAACTACAATTTTTCCTACACTATACATGACAGAAGGCATATATTTAATTCCAAGAAGATTCCAGATATTATGTTGATCTTCTAATTTTGTAGTAGATAGTTTAAAAACTAACTGTTCAAAGAGACGAGCTTGTTTTTTTAATGACGGAGTATTGTTAATAGTAAATGTGTCTTTTTTTTGAAAAAATTCAATAATTTTTGTAATATAATTTAATTCACTAATATAATCATTAGGAAAATTTGCAATAAATACAATTGATAGATTTAGCATAATTCCAGGTGTCTGGGTATAAACCTTTGTCCCTTCTACTCTTTTTGTAATCATAGGATTGCGCATTGATGTCTCTTCATTGATATTTAAAAGTGCCAAACAGATACTATTTGATGGAATACTAAGCTCTCCTTTAGAATTTGTAGGTTTTGTAAGTACAACACTTTTTTTGCCTGAAGAAAAATCAACTTGTGAATCTACATACTCGGTTACCTCTTTAGCAATGTTATTTAATATATCACCAATCATATGAATTTCCTTTCTATACCATTGTAGTTGTTTGACCAGGAGAAGTTATAGTAATTGCTCCACCCCATGTACACATTAGCGTTGATGAGTTATTAATAACAGGCATAGATCCTACTGAAGTCATAGGGTTTCCTGGTGTCCAAGGAGCTACTGTAGCTGGAATACAAGGCATTGGTGTTAGAACACCAAGTGCGGCAGCTGTAGCTGCTGCTACTGTTGGATTAGCAGGAGATTGACACATTCCAAATGTCATAATATTAACCATAGGTTTATTATCCATTATATTGGCCATTGGCATGTTTGATACTAAAACTCTATTTTGAGGTAGTACAACTAGCGAACTTGGTGCAATTCCAAAACTACATTTAATCATAGCACCCATACAAACTGCTACTCCCATTTTATTTTTTAACCTTTAGAACATTATTAGATGTGTTTTTATCAATGCACATTGAGCAATCAATCTCAATTTCTGGATTGATTAGTTCCATTGAATAGAGTTTGGCATTTACACCAAGAGCATCACCACTACTCTTTTGAATACTTATTTTATCTCTAAACCCTCTAATTGACTTCATCGGCTTGGCATAGTCTGTATATAGTTTAATAGAATTTTTTCTAAGGCTTTGCCATGATGGAAGTTCAAGTAAATCTCGTTTTTGCATAGTGTATTCATTAGATTTATAAACTTGACCTGCACTATTTTGATAAACTACTACATAATTTAACTCTATTAGGTTTAAATCTGTTAATGGAAGTTCAGCTGAACATCTATTGCCTATACACGTCATAGGTAAATATACTTGATAGTTCTGAACGAGACTATGTTTAAAATAGAGCCTTGCTTCATATATTCCTATGTCATCATTAATTGATGTATTAATAATAATACGAAAACCTTTTGTAAAATATTTGTGAGCTTCTATTTTAATTTTATTGGCGCCTATTGCACTTTCAAAAATTGAAAAAAAGGATTTTGGACTCTCTATATTACCGATAGTCAACGCATTTAAAATAGTAGCAAAAGTTATCCATAACAAAATTATACTTCTCATTTAATCTCCCTATCTATCTGTATTGTTAATTAAAATATTTATACTCTCTTTACCTGGAAAATCGCTATTTTCTATATACTCACGCATTCTTTGAGAAAGTTCTTTTAAATTGCTAGAGATTTTTTTAGTGTTATCTACTGACTGCTTCATATCAATAATGCTATTTTCATAAAAATTAACACTTTCAGAAAGAGAGTTAATTAAGTTGTTTTTTTGATCTATAAATTTATAGACTTCATCTTTGTTTGTAGAAATCATCTCTATACTATGAGATATGTCCATAATAATTTCATTTATTTCAATATAAGCTACAGTTTTTTCTCTCTCTTTGATTTCTTCATCCGTAGAGCAAATTTCATTAATTTTATTTTTTAGATTCTCTAATAAATTGTCTACATAAAGTTTTTGTTTTTCAATATCTTGTACACTACTTAAACTTTTATTATTAAAACGTTTTACATCTTCAATAACCACTTTTAGTTCATTTAAGTCTTTAAGATGTTTATAAAGCTTCTCTGTAAGTTCTTCTACATGTTCATTTAGAAAATTTGAATCTTTATCAAGACTTATAGTATCATAGGCTTTATTTAGCATATACTCTGAAGTTTTTTTACTGAACATATTTATCTCTATAACTAATTTACCCATTTCGCCATCTAAATTATAGTCATCTAATTTACAGTTATAATTTTGTTTTGCAAACTCTTGTAATAGATTTAGAATATCTAGCATTACTATTTGCATATTAGAGAAAACATCATTTGTAATATATTTAACATCATTAAGTGCTGGATTAACAGCTTCTGTACCTATCCTAGATGAAAATGATCCTAATTTTACCTCTTCAGATATAGTTGTAATTTCATGAATAAGTTCATTGTCTTTTTTGATGTTTTCTGAGATGACTTTTATATTTTCATTAATGAGTTTTCCCATTTCGCCAAGTTCATCATTAATGGTTGTATCTATTGGAGGAACAGTACTTTTTTTATGATTTAAATAGTCAAAAAAGTCTTGTAAGCCATTTCGTATTACGACAATACGTTTTAATAGAGCGTTAATAAGTAGTGTAGATACAATAGCAGAGATTACAAATAAAATAGTAGCTAATATGATTGTCTGTTTCTTATTTTTACTATACATCTCAACTAGTTGGTTTACTGCTATATCAATTCCAACAACATACTCTTCTCCATATTTATTCATAAATGGAATAAATATAGTACGTAAATATCCATGTGTATCTATAGTCTCTTCATAAAAAATATTTTTTTTCTCAAATGAGTCAAATAACTCCTGTGAAGCATCATCATAATCGTCAAAAAATAGCTCATAGTCATTATCTTTAAACTCATCGTCTGTGGCACTATTTGAGGTATATAAAATTTTTGAATCTCTTTTGACAAATGAGTAGATATATTTAACATGAGCTTTATTTGCAAAAGATGATAAACGAACCAATAAATCTAAATATTCATCTTTAGTTATAGAATTTTTGTCTAAAATTCTATCGTGATACTCTTGTAAAACGAAATCATTTACAGCATACGCAATTACTTGCAACTTGTCATCAATATCTTTTCTTAGTCTCAACTCTTCACTATTTCCTGTGAAATAACTAAAAAGTCCAATGGTGATAAACTGCATAACAAGTACAAGAAGAACAACTTTAACAGTTATTTTGATATTTTTTAATCTATTCAAAGCTAACACCAGCATCTTTATACTCTTGTGCTTTTTTTCTATTTTCTTCCATTAAAGGAGTAGTGAATTTTCTTGTATCTATTGATAGGTTATTTATCTCTCTCATCTCATTATATTCAAATATAGGGGCTACAACTTCATCATACTTTCTCTGTATCCACATATCTTTTTTGGCATTCGCAGCACATCTAAATCCAAGATCTTTATAGCCTGTATCTGCTCTATCAAAAGATCTAAAAGATACAGTTGCAGGGTATCCCTCACTGTACTCCCAAGAACCACCACGAGTTGTCTTATATTTTACTAAATTTGTGTTAATTGGATCATAGTGACAATTACTTTTGTAGATACCTTTGACAGGATTAATAAAAATATCTGCAATTGATTTAAAATGCCAAGGTGATAACACACATGAGCGACTATAAAAATCTTTTTCATAACTATCTTCAACCCACTCTCTAACGTTGCCCGTCATATCATAGAGTCCATAATCATTTGGTGGATAAGAGGCAACATTTACTGCCCATGAGTTGTTTGAATCTCTATAGTTCATTAAATCAGGAGTCTCCTCATCTCCCCATGGGTAATCTTTAAAGTTTTTGCCACCACGAGCTGCAAATTCCCACTCCGCTTCTGTTGGAAGACGTTTGTTATAGAACTTACAAAACTTTTTAGCATCTGTATGGCTAACTCCAACAACAGGCAGGGTATCAATACCCCAACCAAGATCATCAATATAAGGTGGTCTAACAGCAGCACCACCTGATTCATCTAAATATTGTCTATAAGCACCATTGGTAACCTCTGTTTTATCTATGTAAAAACTTTTAACTAATACCTCTCTTGGTGTTTTGTCTCCAAATTGATCTTTGTATGAGCCCATAACAAACTCATCCCCGTAGATATAGCTCATTGTAATATTACTCAGCGCGAGCATATTTGGATTTTTAACTAACTCTTTTGAAGAACAACCAGTAAATAGTATGATTGCTAAAACTGCTATTATGTATTGCATTATTCATCTCCAATTATAAGTGGAATAGAAAACTCTTTAGCATTTAAATCTTTTGTCTTAAAGTTTAAGTCAAGTTTTAGATTTTTTAGTCTTGTGGAGAATGGATTATGGTATTTAAATGAGATTAATCTTTTACTATTTGCCTTTACTTCAATGATAGGGTTAGCTAGTTGAATATTTAATAGATGACGTGGTTTAAAAGCATATTTGTCAAAAGCTTTAGTTTTAGCTGTGGTAAAGGTTAAATTTACATCATCAGATGAATCATTAGTTATTTGATAATAATATAGTTTTGAATCTGAAGATTTTTTCTCTTTAAAAAACTTTATAGTAAGGGCTTTACTCTTCTGTTCTAAAAGTTTCTTTGAGTCTATATCTGTTTGAATGGATTCAATAGCTTTTGCTAAGTATGGATGTACTTTACCATAAAAGGCATCAGGTACTTTTACCTGTTTATAGCATTTAAAAGCTTTAACTACATCTTCTATTTTATCGTTTATCTTTGTATCTAGCGTATCTACTACACCTATAACAAAATTAGGAACTTTATAACTTCTAATGAGTCTACCATCAATTCTATATTTAACTTTTTTCAAACCATCTTTAGTGTTTAAGAGTTTTGTAAAGTCATCAGGCATAGAAGAGATATATAGACCTTTTTTTACCATGCTTAATATTTTCTCTTTAGGTGCAAACATAAAAAAAGCATCTAATTTATCATTGCTTAGCATATTCATAGAATCATTAAAGGAGAAACTTTTAAAATTAATATCTAAGATAACACCACTATTCTTTGCTATCTCTTTTAGATAAATTTGCGCCATATCTGATATATTTCCCACAGAGATAGATTTTCTTCTTAAATCATAAATTGATTTAATCTCTTTTTTTGAGACTAGATAGAGTATATCTTCAGATGTTGAACACAGTAAGCCATAATTTGTAAAGGCTTCAAAACCATATAGACCAGCATTATTTATACCTAAGATATCACCTCTTACTATTGAAAAATTAGCTGTATAATCTTTTATTGCATATATTTTATCAAGTCCACCCTCTTTAATTATTTGTCTATTTTTTAAAGATGGAAACTGCTGTTTAGACGATACTGAAAAAACTATGTTTTTTAAAATATTAGTCTGAATTTTATCTTTTTTATAGCCTAAAAATACAATTTCGTGTTTGTCATTATCTATAACTTTAGGTTTTTTCTCTTTTTGTTTTACAGCTCTACTGTAGTAAATGTCAGGATATCTTTTTTTTAATTCAATATACATCTTTCTTGTATGTTCAGGCAGTTTGTTAGATAGACGAATGAAATAGAGAGTGTTGAACTTTTTAATGTAGAGATTTTTTCTATTTTTTATTATTCTATATTGTGTTATTGTGTCTTGTAATGACATAGACGCATATATTTGTAAAAACGAGTTCTCAGATTCCATCTTAGATTCTCTATCGTAACTAACGTGGAAAGTTCCTTTTTCATCTTCAAAAAAGTAAACATTACTTTTAAAAGTTTCTACAGCTTTTGCAAATGTTCCAATAGCACCTTGAAAATCACTTAACTCTTTATGAAACTCATTTTTAGCATAAATAGATGTAATTAATGTGATAATTAAAAAAAATATTTTCATTATTTAGCCTCTGTTTTTTCAACCATAAAGTCAAAATCAATTGTAATATTTTGAACAACCTTTGTCTGAATATTAGTAGCTTCAAGGATAATCATTCCATGGTAGCTCCTCTCTTCAAGAGTTGCACTTTTTAAGAATTCATTTTCGAGTTTAAACTCAAACATTCCAATCTCTCCGGACTTAACATGTAGAACATTTTCTGTTAATATATTAACAATCATATCAGGCGATACAAGTGCATCATCAAAGTCAAGAATAATACGATTTTTTAAAACAATGAGACTATCTTCTGGTAGATTATTTTTTATATATATAGGGTAAACTTGGCTAAAATCTTTAAAATCAATTTTTTGAGGAAGGACAATAAAATCATTAACTATTGTTCCATTTTCACCAATTAGATTTCCATTTGAATCTTTTGCCATTCCATCTTTGTCTTTAGCTCCATCTTCATCACCACTAGAACCTTTTTTACACATACTTTTTTGTAAGTCTTTTACAACCATTCCAGCTTCTTTACCAGCAACGCCTGCAATAATTTTCTTCATAGCTTTTCCACAAACTATTAAAGATAAAATCCAAAGCACTAATACTACTGTCGCTATGAAAAAACCAAGAGCATACATGGGATTTTTTTTATACATTGGAAATTTTTTTAAAATAGGGTTTAAAAATGTGTTTGCAGGGAATTTTAGAATTTTAATGTAGCGTCTTACAAAATCTTTGTGTGCTTGAGTATATTTTGCTTTAAATATTTTTTTATCTTGAGCTTGGATTTTATCTATTGCCTCTTCTTTTTGGTCGATTTTATTATTATCTAAAAAAGCTTCGCAGAGAATCATATTGTCGCTTACTGATGTTGTAACAAGACATGTTCCCTCTCCCTCACTATATTGACCCTCATTATTTAGTACCTTTGAATAAACCCTATTTTGAGTGTATAACTCTTCGAATTTTCTGTGTGTTGCTGTATATCTTGCTTCAAAAATGTCTTCATATCTATCAACTGTTGATATATCGCTACAATTTACCTCTTCAGCATCTATTAAATGTGAATCCATATAGGCTTCACATCTATAAATAAGACCTTTAATAGAGGTCTCAATATGAATTTCATTAATTCCATTTTTACTTTTAGAATTTGTCTCTTTAACTACTGTAAATTTTTGTAAATCTTCCATTAATGGCCTTTCAAATCATTTAAGTTAAGTACTTTTCCATTTTTACCTAAAGTAACAAAGTCTTGATTTTTTATAAGTTTTTTAACTCCAGATTCAAGGCGCATAGCATTTATATAAATTCCACTAGAACGTGAAATATCTTCTATTAAAAAACTATCTTTGAATGGATATATACGGGCATGCTCTTTTTCAATATCATCGCCTTCTATATTAATATCACAATCAGTAGAAGACCCAGCAATATAATATCCTTTGTGAGTACTGATATTTTCATTTTGATTTTGTGACATTTCATCCCAATTTCCATCAAAAATTGAAGCATTACTGAAATGTAAAAGTACTTTTGAAAAGAAAGAATTTTCTTTGTTTAACATTATATCATAATATTTTGCATCAAATCGTTCAGAAAAACTGAATAAATTTTGTAATCTTAAAATATTTTTCCAAAATCCAGTATTTACGATTTCTGACTTTTCATCTTTTATTTTTGAACTTACATGTAATAAGTATGCAAGTAGTTCATACAACTTCCATGCAGTTATATTTTCCATTTTCAAGTCAGATACAACTTTATTTGAGAATGAGGCTGCTATTGAGGCTGTGAAAATTGATTTTACATGTGACATTTCAGTTAAAAAATCAGCATATTTTCGTATTACATTAGAAATCATAATGCTTTCGCTTATATTAATCATAGAATTTGCTGGTACGATTTTTGATGAAAAACGAATGTCAATCTCATTTTCAATAGGGCTATATGGATTTATTGCCTCAGAAATATTGTTAGAAGTTTCATGTTCAATATAGATTCTTGCAACTTCAAATAACTCTTTATCATCTAATGCTTTTGTTCTTACTTCAATACTAAAACTTTCTGCTATTTTGTAATATAACTTTTCATCATCATCATTTCTTGATCTTTTAAAATCCTCTAGGTTCTCATTATATTTAAGATATATGTGGATACTTTTTTTATCTTTAAAGGTAGAAGTTTGAAGATCTTTTAAGATAAGTGTTTTTTTGTCTACAAAAATCAGATCTCCATTTTCATTAATTGCTGCGCCTGGGTTTATATACATTTTCCCTTTTTCAATACTTACATTAAGGTTATCGAGGAAACCTACTAATATACCCTTGCCTGCTGTATATCTAGATAATAAAGAGAGTTTAAATGATACATAATCATCATTAGTTTTAATTTGACTTGGATTAAATATCATTCCATCGGAAAAATTAGTTTTTTTAAATGCTTCAGTTGGTAACATTACATTAACTCCAAAAATAGTTTTCTAACTTTAAGATATAACTTTTCATATACTTCTGATTCTTTAACTTTGTATTTATCAGAAATCTCTTTGCACATGGTTTCTACCTTTGTTTTTATCATATTATGATCATCTTGTTGTAAATTAAACTTATTTCTGTTTGGATAATAGATATTTTTTTTCTCAAATATCTTCTTATGGTGGTATTTTTGATCAATATCTTGAATTAATGAATTTTTTTTATTCATGATTGACCTCTAAAATTATCATACTCATAATAGTTTTCATAATGCATATCCATAACTTTCAATTTTCTACTTTCTGTACCATCATCACCAAATGGATACTCTATTCTAAAGTTGACATTAATAGGTTTTTCAGCGTCAATAAAATCATGAATTATCTGAAGTTTCATCTTCTCTTGGTTAGGATCTGTACTTAGCTTCTCATCAATAAATACTTTAAAGAAAGGACCTCTTTTACTATTTTTTCGTCTTCTTAGAGAAGCGTGTAGAATTTCAGCCTCTTCACTATCATCAATACGTACTTTTACTCCACTAAGGTAGCCAATTAATTCAACAAAATATTTTTTTGTACCACGTATTTTATATAATCTTACAATATTGTGTAATATTCTTCTTTTAGCTCTGTCATCTACTTCATTGGCAAAACGTATTCCAACCCATGAACTAAGCCAATTAATAAACTCTGTATGTGATGGATTAAATTGCTGTTCTATCTGGTTAATAATATTTTGATGCTTAAGGTCACTTACTTGGAATCCAAAAAGAAAATTTTGTAAAAATATATTGTCATGATAAATAGCTGGAAGCATCTTTATCCAAGATGGTGCGTACATGGTTAGTGTTATTTTCTCTTTTTCAATTATCTCTATAGATTTTAGCCAAAATTCATCATCATCTCCCTCAACAAGAGTAGTTTTACTAACTTCAATAGAGTTGTATGCGAATATTTTATTTAAGTCTATAAGACTCACCTTAACATTAGCCATCAAAAGCTTATTGAAATAAGATAGCATCTCTTTAATTGAATTAAAAATCATACGAAAGTTCTTCTAGTATTACATTTTCAATAGCGACAACTTCATTATAAGATAATACAATTGAGCTGTCTTGACTTTTAGTACTATCTTTAATAAGAGTTAATTCTGAAATAAAACAAGAGCTGTTTATGGCTGTAACAATACTTTGAAAGTCGTTTTTAGAAATTTTTCTACCAATTGGATAACCATTGCCATGTAGTCCTGTTAGTGGATCGAAATAATTTTCTACTTTGGTTAAAAGCTCTTGTTCTAAAATGGAACGAATAGGGCGAGTGGTTTCATCGGAATATTTTAATTTTATATTTACTTTAAGACTTGATACTACAATGCCTTGAACTTTAGGTTTTACTGTAATCATACTAAGGTCTTCTAAATAAGATTGTAGTTCTCTTATAAAAGATGGCTTTAAAAAGCCTCTATCTTTGATAATATTTTGATTCATAATTAGTATGATAACTTCGTTATTATGAACTATACATTTTGCTTTTTTTACAAAAGTAGAGTATTGAAGACTCAAATGCTCATAATCTTCTACATTTACAGCCCTTTGCATAGTTTTAAGTACAGATGGAGCAAAACGCTTTAAATCATCTATGCTATCACTATCATGCCCATCAATACAACTAGATATATTTTCAACAGAATCTACATAATTAATAGCTTCTTGTAAAATATTTATTTTTTTAGCTGGTAAGTTTCCCTTTGCTCCGGCAGTTGTTGCATATTTTTTGACAATTATTTCTGCACCTAATGGTGGAATTTTTCCATAAACCCCGTCACCAAATTTTATTTCACCAGTTATTCCATTAAAACGAAATATAGGTTCATCCTTTCCATAATCTATAAAACGTTCAACTGCTTTATATTCTACATCTTCTATTACAACTATTGGAGCATTAACAAGGTTGTTATTATCTAAGAAAAATTTCATATCAGGAAGCCCTTGTGAAAATCCTATAGTTTCATTTTTAAAACTTTTTTGTTGACTTACTTCAACACTATTTAATAAAAGCATATTTATTTTAGGAAAACTTTTCATAGAATTAAAAAGAACACTTACTCTAAGCCACATTCTTTTTAGGGTGTCTATATACAATGTATACTCTTCTAAGCTCTCAATTTTTGGAAGTTTTATTTTTACATCTCCTGAGATACTTAACCCTTCTGTCTCATCTTCAATTGTTAATGCTACCCATCTCTTTTGATGTAAAATTTCCCATTTTAATACTCTTTGTCCATTAACATAATTAAGCTCTTCTATATTTTCCAAATCAAAATAGATTATAATCTCTTTCTCGCTTAGATATGAGTCAAAACCTAAATACAGAGCCTCTTCATATTCAGTATCTTGTTTAAAAAAGTTAACAGGTTTGTTTTTTTCAAAAACTATAGGTTCATACTTATAGTTATTAAATACATAACACTTATCTATATCATGTCTTGGTTGAGAGTATTTAATATTTATTGAAGATAATACAGGTGGATTTAATGTAGCTGGTGTGATTTTAAGTTCATTGGTTTGTGAATCAAATATACTAATCTCTTCTTGTCCATAATTTCCACTAACTATTTTACCTCTTATCCAATAACCCTCTTCAGCATTAATTATGACTTTCTCAAAACTTTTTGGTACGATAAAAGAGATACTGCCTTGTTGAGTAAAATTACTGCTTAAATCATTTACATCAAGTTGATTCCATTTCCCGTTACCTAAGGAGTATTCCCAAATAATTTGTATATTATCGTACCCTTTTGGCATAGTGTATGATGCACTGTTAGAGTGCATAAATTCGATTATAACTTTAGTATCTTTTTCAATAAAAGCCTGATCACACCTAATGTAAAATAGCTCATCTAGCATAGCATCACCTATGGTAGGACGTGTTCCAAATGGATAAAAGTTATTATTCATATCTAATTGCTCATAGTTATAGTAACAGCTCTGAGGCAATACACCATCATCATTTGAGTTTGTAACGATACTAACTTCATATACAGAAAAGTCTGGCAACCAGATAGGTGATTCATTTAAAATAGCACGAATATAGAATTGTTCATTTTCAGAAAATTGTGAAATATTTCCCTTTTCAAATAGTTCATTGTTTCCATTAAAAGTGACAGATATAACATCTGCATCATTATCATCAATATTTATATTTAAATCATATGCTATATCAAGTCTTTGCCAAGAGATACCATCATAAAATTCCCACTGCATCATTTGTAAAAAATCATCTGTAATATCAAATGTTCTCATACTAGTTGGTAGTCTAAACAAAACACTCATTTTTACATCATTTTGAAGTACATATAGCTCATCACAAAAAAGATAAATTTCAGATCTATTATCAGATGTTCCATTTTTATTGAATGGGAAAAAAGCTTTTTTAGTTTCAAGGTTTTTACTATAGTTTATTATTCTACTTTTTTTACGCTCTTTATCAAAACTTTTTGAATAGAGATTTATTAGTTTGGCATTTGAGATGTGAAAATCTTTGTTTGTTTCATATGTGAGTGCTTCATTTTCTTCATCTGCTATACTAGAGAGAACGCTTCCTTTTTTTATAAAAACTGTATCTTTACTATCTTGACCCATTTGGTAACCAGTACTTAGTTTAAACTGTACACGACTTTTTGCAGGGGTTGCAAGGCGTTGTTTAATCCCAAGGAGATCTAAAAAAGCAAGATAGTTCTTTTGTGGAACTTTATTTAATCTATATTGTGTAAGTTCTGTCATATAACTAAAAAGTTCTACTAAAGTAATACCTGGATCACTAGAATTATGATTTGTCCATTCAGGACAGTGATCAACAATATGGCTTATTGCTTCATTTTTAATCTCTTCGAAGCTTTTGTCATCTAATTTTATATCATGGAACATCTATTCTCTCCTATGTAGGTAATAGGTAAAAAGGATAAACAAGGTTAAATTCCCTGTTTGATTCAATTAACGTATATGTTATATTTATATTTAAACTTTTTTCATCTAAGCTAATGGCCTCTACATCTTTTAAATCTATTCTAGGTTCAAAATTTGTAAGAGCCTCCATAACATAGCGCGCTGCTAAGTTTTGTGTTCTTACATTATTTGGTTCAAACATTAAATCATGTATTTTACAACCAAATTTATAGTTATATATTCTTTCACCTATTCTTGTTGATAAGATAATATCAATGCTCTCTTCAACAGATTTCTCATAAGAGGAAAACTTGATTCCACCTTTTGAGTCAACTCCAAAGTCTAACGATATACCTTTTCCTAAGAAAGCTAGATTAGTACTCATTATTTTCTCCAAATATTTTAATATGTTCCATTTGCTTGAGCTTCAAAAAAAGTTTTATAACTATCTTTATTATATATATGATCAAATGAGGTAATATAATACTCACCACTTATCTTGCTACCTATATTTTCTATTTCAACTGTTGTACCTAACTTGAAACTAGGTGTACCAACACACGTTCCCTCAGCTTTTAGATAACTCATAGATGATTGTGTTAGATGTGTAGTGGCAATAGTTTTTGCCTCTGCTGCTGTTAAGTTTGGAAAATCAAGTCTATACAGTTTTGCATCACTTTTAAGTTTAGTTTTTACTCTATTTGCACCCATTGTTTTTGGAGATGCTACTTTATCTTCAGCACCAGCTTTAACACTTGATTCTATATTTTTTTTTGTATCAGGATTCCATGAACTTACAACAACTTCGGCTAAAACATCAGACGCGTCAAGTTTAACATTCATGTCAATTAAGTTGTCCCCCCAAGTTAATGTTACTGAACCTTTTGTTTTACTTTTATATCTCGCTTTTTTAAAAAAAAGTCCACCATCTTCAATTCCAACCTCATATCCTATACGCTTTGCGTGCATCCTTAAAAAGTCTAAGTTTGATTGATTATTTTGATATAAATGGTCTATAGTTGTAGTGGTAGCTTCAATTTTATTTCCTGTTAAACTAGCTTCTCCTGCCATTTTTGTGGCTATATCACTTAGTTTCATTTTAACAAATGCTCGTGAGTGCCAAATTTTACTTAATCTATACAAACCATCATAACATACTATTTGAATCTTGTCCGCTTCACCTGAAGAAAATATATAATCTATTCTAATAATGTCACCTTTAAATATATCTTCAGAGCTACTTTCAGTTGTAATGGCTATAGTAATAGATTTTCCTATGTCAAATGTTGTTTTTTCTTGCAGTATAGCTGAGTCATCGAAAAAAGTTATTTTGGCAATAGAGCTAGTACCAATTGACGAACTAACTTTGAGATTCATTAGATTATCGCTCTCTTCAGTACCTAGAGCTGTTCCATCTATTTTAATAACTACCTTTGCTACATTACTATCCATTAGTTAACCTTCACCATACTTCCCTTAACTGTTGTCATACCACTACTCTCAACTGTTGTTGATGCTGAAGATTTAAGGGTCAGACTAAGAGCTTCTACTTTGCCTGTTGCAGATGCTTTTAGTCCTAAAGTACTTCCAGCTTTCAAATCCATACCGGCACTAGATTTGGCGTTCAAACTAGTTCCCGCTTCAAGTTTCATACCCATACTAGATTTTAAATTTACATTTTTACCTTCAAGCTTTATATCACCATCTGACTTTAAAGTTATCCCAGATTTAGCAGTAATTTTTACATTTTTTTCAGATTTAATTTCAATATCACCTTTTGCATTTATAATGATTTTTCCATTTGCTTCACTGTTGTCTATGTTTAGTGTCTTTTTCTTTACATCAAATTCTATTTTTCGTTTGGTACTTTTGTCCTCTATAGTGATTTTTTCATTTCCATCTTTATCATCTAAAGTGATTTTGTGTCCACTTCTTGATTTAATCATCTTAATATTATTTTTTCCATCTGCGTTATCTTCGATTACTTTATCTTTATTGTTCCACAGTGATCCAACAATATATGGATAATTGATATTTCCATGTTCAAATGCTACAAGGACTTCATCATCAACTTCGGGTAAAAAGTGTATGCCTCTTGCATTTCCAGTCATTAAACTAGCAACTCTAGCCCAATTACTTTCAATATCTTTAGCTTCTCCCATCCATACATATTTCACTTTTATTCTACCTTTTTTGTCTGGGTCTTTATTGTTAGTTACTATCGCAGTTACTACACCATATATTTTATCTGCTAGTTCTTCATTCTCTTGTTCTTTATATTTTAATAGTTGTTGAATCATCTTTTTTCCTATGAAATCACGGGTAGTGATAATGTAATTCCAGTAGGAACTTTAAATGGATTGTCTATCTCATTAGCCGTAGCTATGATTTTCCATTTATTAGAATTTTTGTACTCTTTTTCAGCAATTTCATAAAGAGTTTCACCTTTCTTTGTTACATATGTTTTCGCAGCTGTTTGATTTTTAACCTCTTGTTTTTTCGTTGAGTCTGTAACTATCTCTTCAAAAGATAGTCCAACTTCTGCTCTAGTAGGAATACCATCTCTTGTAAACATTTTAAATGAGTAGTCTATTTTTGTTAGCACACATTCAAAAAAGTAAGAAGATTTTCCCCAAGAGAGTGTTATGTGAGGAGGTCTTTTAATGGTTTTATCGCTTGTAACTTTAAAATTACGTACAATTGCCATAGATTCAATTGGTTTAATAAAATTTGTATATACACTCATATTTCCAATTGTTGTTGTATCAAAAAAAATGCCATCTATTGAGATAGTTTTTGCTTTACCGTTAACAAACTGTTTTTCTGGAACATCTTTTTGATTTCCATCAGCGGCTGCCCATTCAATGGACTTTTCTATTTTAATAGAATTTGGATTATATTGAAAAACATAAGAGTGCTCTTTATCATTTTCATCTGTATAGGATAGTTCTAGTTTACTTAAAGTCTTTTTCATTCCTTATAACCTCCTATATTCCATATTTATTTCATCTTTTATCTCTCTAAATATTTTAAGAGCTAAGGCATCAATGTTATCGTCCATATTAATTATTACACGATTAATATGCTCTTCTACCTCTGCTCTTTTCTCTAAAACAGTTTGAGATACATACTCTTTAATATTCTCTTTTTTAAAATTTACAATAGTTTCATGCTGTTTACCAACTTCAAGATTTTTTATAAATTGATTTTCTTCGTTATCATTAGTTGATGTTTTATGTCTACCTGATATATATTTTATATTATTTTCAATGTTTTCAGAAGTACTGTTTTTTATATAGTATTTTTGTGAATCAGTAAAATCTCTTATAATGCTTATTGAGTTAGAGTTCTCTTTTACAATAGAGGAGAGCATTTTTATCTCTTTAGTTGTAATCTCTTGTTTTTTTGTTAGTATCTTTGAAATCTCTTTGTAGATTGTCTTTTTCTTATTAGCAGATATTAGA